>CERJ01015725.1_pt1 | contig 142405 bp, 111 predicted proteins | sample 530781 | NCBI WGS metagenome assembly CERJ01 (sample SAMEA2620967, study PRJEB7988) | marine metagenome | biome: marine biome (ENVO:00000447); feature: deep chlorophyll maximum layer (ENVO:xxxxxxxx); material: "saline water (ENVO:00002010), including plankton (ENVO:xxxxxxxx)" | depth 30 m
TATAACACTATAACACTATAATACAGTAACACCCTCGCACGCTAACACTAAACATGCATTATTGACTCATTTCTATTACATTCAACTAAGTAACTGCTTTTGCTTATGATGAAATACATTCTCATATCCTTTTTTTGTATAGCTGGAGGCTCCTCTGTGTTTGGGCAGACTTTGGATGAATACTGGGAATTCACCAATCTTTATGCGTCAGATGATAGTTCAGGAACAACACACCTTTACTATGCCCAACAAAATACCCGCATTCATAATTGTGATGACCGTATTTATGAAAATCGAAGCACCATCCACAGATATCATAATTCACTCACAAATGTAGATTCCGTATTTATCCCTACGCATAACTATGTTACGATGCCCGGGTGTTCTGGAGGTGGCGGAGTATCCATTGCTGATTTTCACCCATTTGATGGAAATCCTGAAAATGTAGTTTTTTATGGAGGATACTCTGACGGATTTGAGCCATATGGATATCTGCAGGTTGGTAATGGAAACTTCTATTTAACTCCACTATTTGCATATTTTGAAAAAGTAGTAGCTAATCCAAAATTAGGGAAATTTATTTTCCTTCCATTTTCTGAATATACCGTACGAATTCCGCATACAACAAATCAAGATACTTTAAATGTACTTAACGATTTTTGGCATGAATGGATGAGCTACAGAGACAGCGAAGCGGATCCTCCAGATTCATTAAACAGTTATTTCAAAAATTACGAATTCAACTTATATAGCCTTTCTCGTTTTAATGACAGCCTGGCTTTTTACCAAAAAGGAGGGTCTTTATATCGGTCAGAAGATTTAGAGGAAACTGGTGAGACCTTAAATGTTGACATCAATCAAAATTCCAAATTTCACTATGATGCCGACTCACTTCATATTTATGTAACCCAAGAGGGAGCTAATTCTATTTTTATTTCTGATGATTATGGCAAAAAAGGGTCATGGAGCTCTTTTGAGCTACCTTCATTTAGTAATTTTTTCTCTATAGATTCGAAGACTCCAGGTTTAGTTTTTTATGCAGATTCCAGTCGAATCTACCGTTCTAATAACTTTGGCGCTTCGTTTGAATTGATTCATGAGTTTGAAAAAAAAATCACTGGCTTATATAAAAAGCCTGCCTCGAATGTACTCTATGTGCTTTTCGAACAAGAACTTGTTGAACTGCATGGAGAAGTAATCTCCCAACTAAAGAAAGCACCCGAGAAGAAACATCTGCACATCGATATAAATGATCTTCCTTACAATATTGGAAATGAATTTACTTTTAGAGTTTATGAATTTGAACAGCTTTCAGATGATTCATATAAGCATACTCCTGTTGAAGATTTCAAAATGAAAGTCAAAGAAATAATTGTACCGTTAAGCTCATCCCAAACAAAACAAATATTTTTCAAGAATAGTACGGCCCATCCACTGTTTTCCGAATTGATTTTTGATAAGAATAATATAATTGCTGATCAGTGGATAAATCGGCAAAATCAGGTGCTAATAAAAAATAAAAGTGAATCTTTTTCTCCCTGGATAGTTGACTCAGAAGACAATTCCGTTTTAAACCTTGCTATCATTAGAGGCATTGGGAGTAGATATTTTTTGGGTATTTATGATACTACCGCTACCATAGATTATTATGTTGATACAAATGCTGACTCATTGGCCAAAATGGGAGAAAGTAAAGCTCGTTTAGCTTGGTCTAATCCCTTTGGAGTTAAGGATGTATATTTTTGGGAAGATAGTTCCCGTTACCGTTATAATCTAAAAGGTGCTGTTATAGAGGGTACTGTTTACGGAGATACTACTCAAACTTATGTTGTCTCCAACCAATTCGAACCAACTGAAATCCCTACGCAAGTTTCCCTTCAACAAAACTATCCCAATCCCTTCAACCCGAGTACGGTGATCAGTTACCAGTTAGCAAAGAACAGTTTGGTGCGATTGGAAGTGTTTGATGTGACGGGGCGAAAAGTGACGGTTTTGGTGGATGGGGTGCGGAAATCCATGGGAAAACATCAGGTTACATTTGAGGCATCGGGACTTTCTTCCGGGATTTATTTTTATCGGCTGGAGGCGGGCGGTCAAACCATCACCCAAAAAATGCTGCTGGTGAAATGAATAAACTATTTTGCATATCTCTTTTGATTTTCTGCTCAATGCCGGCTTTAGCTCAGGATAATATTTCTGAAGCTTATTTCCATGAATTGCGCGGTATGGAAGATTCAAGCGGGGTTACACATTTGTTTTATAGGATGTTTACTTCACAAGATGTTAGCTGTACTGATATGGATGGATATACTTCGAATATCGGTAAAGAACGAAATCACATCTATCATTTTGATACTTCAATTTTAGAAGATTCAGTCGAATTCATGGCAGGCAATTCAATTTCTCCCGGCTGTTCTATTGAGTGGAATGACACCGAACGATTCATTTTTACGGACAACCATCCCGATTCTACTTTTGTTATTAGATCGACTTTGGGAGGGCTGTATGGCTGGTATTACTTCTCAGTTAATGGCGAGCATCAGTTTACATTCAACGTCGGGAATCCACTGGGCATCAGTTTTGATAAAGCTTTAGATCAGTTAATAATCACCACCCCCTTTGGCTTCATTGTAACTAAAGCAAAAAACAATGATGAGGATTTATTGAGAAAATCCTTCCGGTATTCCCGCGAAGATACTGAATGGCACACCTACAGCGATATTTTTGACTTACCCGATTCCCTCATTATCGATTTCACCGTAACGGGAGTAAATCCTTATAAAACCGGACACTATGTGGGCATCAAGGATTCTAACCTTGTCCTTTCAACCGATCATGGGAATACTACTAAAATACTGGTTAAACATCCCTGGGATGAAGATGAGATATACTTTGAAAGATTCGAACCTACCTATTTCGATGCTGATTCGAATAGTTTCTATATAACAATTGATAATTCGTCCAGACATTTTCCCTTCAACGGGAAGGAAATTTTCCTGGTAAAACAAGAAACCGATGATTGGGACACCAAGGAGCTCTCTGAAGGATATCAATCATTCCGGTTTGCACTCGATACTCACAAATCAGGTACTTATTACTTTTCCAGTAATGACAGCCTTTTGCAATCAACCGACTTCGGAGAAACAACATCACTAATCACAACTTTCTCAAACAAGATCACCGGCCTCTACAAAAAACCGAATTCCGATATTCTCTATATACTAACAAGGGAAGAGTTGCTGGAAATGAATACCCAAACCAAAGAATCCACTTCTCTCAAAAAACTTCCCGTTTCCAACGAACCGGAACCTGCCGAAATCCCCAACAAAATCACCTTAGAACAAAACTACCCCAACCCCTTCAACCCGAGTACAGTGATCAGTTATCAGTTGAACAGTAACCAGTTGGTGCGGTTGGAAGTGTTTGATGTGACCGGACGAAAAGTGGGAGTTTTGTTGGATGGGGAGCGAAAATCCCCCGGGCGACACCAGGTTACGTTTAATGGTTCGGGACTTTCCTCAGGCTTGTATTTTTACCGAATGGAAGCAGGCGGTCAAACCATCACCCAAAAAATGCTGCTGGTGAAATAAATTTCTTCCATTTAGTTAGGTAGATACGAAATAGCCAATGACCGGCCTCTTCTATACATAGAAAAACACAACTGATACTTATAAACAGAATCAATTGAACAAGCTTTACAAATGTCCATATTTTGGGGTTAGCGAATTCTTCAATACAATTAGCTACTTGCAGGCATCTTCATTCTGCTATATTAGCATCATGATTAATACATCTTAATAAATAGTGGTTGACAATCATAGAAATGATGGTAATTTGAACTAGGGTAGCTTATAAGGCAATTTGGCAAATTTATGGTAAGGGGGGCATATGGCAAGTTTATATAAATGCAAACTTGACGCTAATGGCAATTGGAACGAAATGCCAAGGGCGCTTTGTGAACTTCTGGGGTACAAACGGGAAGAACTCCAAAAGCTCAAACTAACTGACCTTATACGTGAAGAGGATCAGCAGGAGATTGAAGCATACCTGAACGAGCTGACACAAAATAAAGCTCCGGAGTTAGCCATAGAAACTGAAATAGCAAGCAATTTAGGAGAGCAGATTCCTATACAGGCAAGTTTGCAAACTGTTCCGGCTAAAAGTGACGAGGATAAAATTATTCTGGTTGTGATCTTTGATCTCACCGACCAAAGAAAGTTTGAACGTAAATGGAAGACCTCAAAACAGCAGTTTGAGTCCTTGTTTCGTTACAACCCATTGCCGGTTTACTGCTACGATCTGGAAGGAAATTTCAGAGATGTGAATGAAAAGTTGGCCGAATTTACCGGTCTCAGTCAAGAGGAATTGATCGGAATGAATTTTGATGAATTCATTAATGGAAAAGATCTGGAGCTATCTACAGAGTATTTTGAAAAGGCTAAGCAAGGTCAGGCCGGACAGTACGAGATCGAAGTAATCGTAAATAACGGAGTGAAGAAAGATATTCAAGTCACTAAATTTCCCATGTACATGGGGGATGAAATTGTTGGGGTATATGGGATCCTTGAGGATATTACAGAGCAAAAAAACAGAGAAAAAGCAGTTCGGGAAAGTGAACAACGGTTTCGCTCTATGTTTGAAAACAATCCCCATTCCGTGTTCTATTTTGATACAAACGGAACCTTCTTGAGTGCCAATAAGAAGTTTGAAGAACTTACCGGTTATTCTGAATCAGAGATTAAGGAGAAAACTTTTATCCCGTTTATTCATCCGGAAGATCGGGAAAGCACACAAGTGCATTTTGGGAATGCATTGAATGGCGGGGTTGAAGAATATGAGATCACCGGGATCACCAAATCCGGTAAAGAAAAACAGGTTCGGATCACCAACTTCCCCTATTACGAGGGAGATGATATCACAGGTGTTTTTGGGATCTGTGAGGATATCACAGAGAAAAAAATTGCAGAGCAAGAACTTAGGAGAAGTAAACAACGCTGGCATCAACTGGTGGAATATAATCCCCAGCCCGTGTTGATTACACAGGATGGCACTATCGTTTTCATCAATAAGGTGGGAGCTGAGTATTATCAGGCAAAATCAGCCAATGAGTTAATCGGAAAACCAATAACGAGTTTGGGAAATATCGAGCCCCTGAGTGATGCAGAAAATCGGATCAACCGACTTGCCGAAAACAATCAACTGGAACCCCATGAATATAAAATAGTATTGGCTGATGGTGAAAAACGACATGTTGAAACGCATTCGATTCCCATCATTTACAAAGGAAAGCATGCCATTCAAACCGTAGTGCATGACATTTCTGATCTGAAGGAAAAACAACAGAGCATAGGGAAGTCACTGAAGCAAAAAGAAACGTTGTTGCAGGAAATACATCACCGCGTTAAAAATAATCTCGCGGTCATATCCGGCTTGCTTGAACTGCAACAGATGAACATCACCGATAAAGACACCATCAACGCCCTTAAAGACAGTCAGCTGCGGATTCAGTCGATGGCCATGATCCATGAAAAATTGTACCAATCTGAAACGTTGGACAGTATTGGGTTTGACGTCTATCTCGAGGAGCTCGTTGAATCTATCAATAGTACTTATACCTCTGCCTATAAAAATGTGACTACGGAATTTGTTCTCGACCATGTCCGGCTCGATCTGAATCAGGCTATTCCTTGCTCGCTGATTGTCAACGAAGTGATCGTGAACTGCTACAAACATGCTTTTGATGAAGAATCCGACGGCCTCATCAAGTTTTCGCTGGAATATGACGCTCCGACCGTCTTCCTGGAAATATCTGATAATGGTCGGGGGCTTCCGGATGATTTTGACATCAGTATTCAGCAATCCCTAGGAACGACTCTGATGAATGTTTTAACCCATCAGATCAACGGAGAGATGTCGCTTGGAAATAACAGCCACAGCAACGGAACTATATTTGAACTTCAGTTTGAAAAAACAAACTCTGAGGCTTGAGTTTTTTATCCCCTGCCAAAGAATGATTTCCCCGCTTCGGCAGTTTAGCCTGTAACTTTCACAATTAAATTACAACTTATGAAAACCTTTTTGTCTCTCTCTATTGCACTCCTGCTTACAGATTCCTCCTTTGCTCAAGATTACGCTATGGAGCAACTCGAAAATTCACCCCGACATCACGAGTGGGTGACCATTGAATCGAATGAGCGAACCCTCCACAATTTTGTGGTCTACCCGGAAACTTCCGAAAAAGCGCCGGTCGTAATTGTGATCCATGAAAATCGCGGTTTGAATGCCTGGGCCAGAAGTTTTGCGGATCAGCTCGCTGCAAAAGGATTTATTGCTGTAGCCCCTGACCTGATCTCAAACACTGTGAAAGGCATCGAAAAGACCACCGATTTCGAAACTTCCGATGCTGCCCGCGAAGCCATCTATAGCCTCGAACCCGATCACGTGACCACCGACCTGATGAACGTGCTGGAATATGCCAAGACCATAGAGGCCGGAAATGGTACTTTTGCGGTAGCCGGGTTTTGCTGGGGAGGCTCACAATCTTTCCGATTTGCTACCAATGCCGGTGATGCGATCGATGTTGCTTTTGTGTTCTATGGAACCGGACCTGATGCGGAAGAAGCATATGCTGACATTCAGGTCCCCGTATATGGATTTTACGGTGGAAATGACGAGCGGGTAAACTCTACCATCCCCCGTTCTGAGGAAGCCATGAATGAATTCAACAAAACCTACGAATATGAGATCTATGAAGGAGCCGGACATGCGTACATGCGCAGTGGCGATGATCCTGAAAAGCCGGAAGATGATGCAAATGTCGTAGCCCGAAATCAGTCTTGGGAGCGATTGGTGGAACTTCTCAATTCTTTATAAAAAATTGAATATCGCAGTATGAAATAAGTATAAAATCTCCCTATCTTTGGAATCCCGAATCAAGTTATTGGTTTGGGATTTTTTATGCCCGAGTGGCGGAATTGGTAGACGCGTGCGCTTCAGGTGCGTATGTCTTCGGACGTGGAGGTTCAAGTCCTCTCTCGGGTACTCAGCCCTGTAAGAAAACTCTTGCAGGGCTATTTTTTTGCTTCTTACAATTAGATTCAAAGATTTGAAGCGGATCCTTTATTTGCCTTGCCACTTTCGATCTCAAACGTAAAAGTGAAGTAGAATCCATTTTCGGTGCTGATGCTGTAGTCGGCCCCAAGCTGATCTATCAGTGTTTTGATGAGAGTTATACCCAGAGTTTTGGATTGGAGGAATACCTTGTCGTCGAATCCCTGACCATTATCTTTATACTTAACATGTATGGTATTCGCGTTTTGGCTGAAGAAGATCTCGATCTTGCCTTGTTCAACATCCTTAAATGCATGTTTAAAGGAGTTTGTAACAAGTTCATTGAGCAGCAGGCCAAGGGGAATAGCCTGATTTATATTGAAAAGGATGGAGCCAAAATCATATTCAATATTCACTTTTTGATCGTTCTTCTGGAACATGCGTTGTATCCGGTCCACCAGTTTTACCGCATACTCCTCAAAGGTAATATCAGTAAAGCTGTCGGTGTTATAAAGCAGTTCGTGCACACCGGATATTGAATAGATCCGGTTCTGTGTTTCATAGAGAATGTCTTGCAGTCGCTGATCCTCAATTTCATTGTTCTGCAGCTCTATGAGTCCGGCTATAATAGCGAGATTATTTTTAACCCTGTGATGGATCTCAGAAAGCAATACTTCTTTTTCACGTACAGAATTCTCAAGTTGCTCCTGATATTCTTTTTCTTTGGTGATATCCTCCAGAATGGCCAGCATCAGGGGATTGTTGGCCCGATCTCTGACTATACGTCCTACATTCAGCCTTAAATGTATGGGAGTGCCGTCTTTACGATTACGGATGATCTCTTTGTTTCTGATATTCCCATCCGTTAGTGTCTTTTGCATCAGTCCATGAAAATGGTCGGCCCATTCCCCTTCCACATGGGGCATAAAATTTCCCAAAACTTCTTCTTGTTTCCAGCCCAGCATCTTTTCGGCTGCTTCATTCCAAAAATCTTGCACCACGCCATCGGTGTCAATGGCATAGATGGCTACCGGGGCCGATTCAATGAGTGCCCGTATTTTCTCATTGGCGTGCGCCTCTTTTTTCTCGGCAAGGAAGGATGCTTCCATAAAGTAAAATATCACAGAGACCATAAGTCCCAGGATCAGAGCCAGGATCAGGTTCATATATGATTCCCAGGCAAAATTCTCATCCCAGAAAACCTGATTCGGTACTACCCTGACCGTCCAGTTTCCTGAGTTTGTATTCTCTAACCTGATCACGTTTTCAACAATAATGTCATTGAAAACGCCATTCTCTGTAGGCTCCCCGAATTCGTAGAAAACCGCCTCCCGGGCATCCCTTACCTGAATATGATATTGATCGAGTCCCTGCATGATCTTATTGAACTGAGGGCTCAGATCCATTCCGGCTGTAACCGTACCTTGAAAACGCCCATCATAGTACACCGGAAGATCCATCAGAAAGGCATTTCTCCCCTGAACCAATTCCAGCCAATGCGTAAAGTTAATAGTTGAATCCCGCTTTGCCTGCAGCCAGTTATCCCGTCGGTAATCCAGTTCCGATATGTCCAGGCCAACGGCTTCCTGATTCTCCTCTGCAGGATTTACCCGCCTGATCACCATCGAACGGTCTATCCATTCCAAAAACAAGAACGAGGAATCCTGTTCAACGATCTGATCGGCCTCAGAATCCCAATAATCAAAAAAAGCACCGTTTGTATTTTCCAGCCTGTCTCCAAAGTTCTCAAGAGTCTGTATGTTATTCTGAACAACTTCCTGAAACTGCCCCGTAAGCAGTTGAGCCGTCTCAGTGATTTTATTGACTTGATTCTTCTTTAAGGTCTGCTGATAGTTCAACCATAATAATAACACCAGAATAGTGATCAGCAAACCTAACCCTATGGATACCAAAAGCCTGTATTTCTCGATAAGATCACGCAACGCAAGAGCCCTTTTTTAAAATGCTTTCATCTATATAAGAGCTTTTAAGTAAAAAACACTAATTAATTTTCTAAAATACTCTTCCTTTGAATGACACTCAGCCCCTACAAATAAAAGATGTATTCAACCCCTTTTTAGAAAAGCTCATACTAAAAAATCGGCGATTTATTTCGTGTAAAGTAACTTCCCTGTTGCACTTTCCCCATCAACCATAATGCGGTATATAAACAAACCACTGGAAAGATCATTGGCCTGCAAAACCTGATTGTATCTTCCGGGCGATTGCTGTTCATCTAAGAGGGTTTTCACGTGGCGACCCAATGCGTCGTACACATCAATTCGCACGTTTGCCTGTTCCGATAATGCATATGGAATACGTGTTGTACTATTGAAAGGGTTGGGATAATTTTGTTCCAGAATGAACGTGGTTTCTCTTTCCAGGGCCTCGCCTTTCAAAATCAAGGATATAGGATTTTCTAATACCTGACTGTTGTGAGTAATAACCAATTCAGAAGTAGTAACTCCCTCTGAGGATGGGGCGAATAAAATAGGTATTTCCTGTTTCTCACCAGGTTGCAGGACCAAAAACCTGGTTTGACTATTTGTCCTAAAAGAAGATTCACCTGATACAGCTATCCGAGCTACAAGAGGATCTGAAGCACCGGCTGCATTCGAAATTGTCACCGAATTAGAAAGCGACTTCCCCTCGTTGGTAACACCGAAATCAATTTCTCCGGTTTCAAATTCATGTACCACAATTTGTGATTCTGTTCCCGTTTCTGCTGCACAGGATTCGCCAAGGGGCCATCCCATATCCCCAAATATTGTACACACTACAGAACCTGGTGAATGGATGGCAAATGCACTGCTTATTTGAGGGCGCATCAGCGCATCAGGTGTGCCTGTAAATGTATTAAGATCTACGTGAGAATAACTTGAGCCCTGATTCCACTCGCTGGGATCATAAAGTGGAACCGGGCTTCCATCATAACTTCCAATAGTCTGAAGTCCTGCAAAATATATCCCTCCAACAGATCCTGTTACAGCATTAAACAAACTTTGGGAAGGGTTTCCGTAGGTACTTCTATTAGTAAGATTATTTCCATTTCCGTCGATCACAAAGCGATCATATATAATTGGAGCAACAGGAAATCCGAATCCCATTTGAGCTGAACCTCCACCGGATTCCCTTACCGAGCCCGTAAAACCCAGTCCGTGGCCAACTTCGTGCAGTACTACGGTTACAAAATCCCACTGACCGGAGGGAGTTTGTGCATCCGTCCCAAAATACCAGCTTGGAAAATTAGCGTTCATGTTTACGGTTATATCGTAATCAACTTCATTTGGGCCGCCTTGCGATTCTGCGACATAATCTACCTCACTTACAGCACTTGCTAAAGCAATAGGATAGTATGTAAGTCCGTCTTCATTTTGCAACTGAATGATCAGTGTAGGGCCTGCACTTCCCAGTGTATTTTCTCCAAGATCTCTGTTCCAGTTTGCAACTACACGGATGGGAATCGGAGAATCAATATGGCTTTCCCACACATCCATAGCATACTCAAAAGCATTGATCGCTTCTTGTGGCCATCCTCCTACAAAGTCTGCCTGAATATTTGCTCTTTTTGAGCCTCCCCCATCTTTGTTTCTCAGCTCTCTATGAGGGATGAATGTGTTCGCATCCACATCCAGGTAATCGAGTTCACATATGTGGCGAATATCTTCTTCCGTTAAGATCTTACCAACAATCTCATCGGAATTGACCGTTGTTTGTGCAAATAAAAGACTGGTTGGCAAAAGAATGCCAATTATTATAAAAAGGGTTTTAATTTTTCTCATACTTCTTGATGTCAGCTTTTCTTTAGTATAAAAGATTTTCTTGAAAAGCTCTCAGTTTTATAGCCTCTTTTCTGGACACTTTTTTGAAATGGATCTTCGAAGGTGGCCAAACCTGTCCCAGCCTCCACAGGTCGGCATCCACCACTTTAGCCACTCTTGGATAGCCGCCTACTGACTGTGCATCGTTCATCAAAATAATGGGGGCACCATTTGGGGGCATCTGGACCATACCCGGGACAACCGGAGCCGACATCATCTCCTCACCACTAGTTTGAATACCCCCTGAAGCCTTTAACCGGATACCCATTCGATTGCTTTCGGTCTTCACCTCAAATTCAGAAGATAAAAACCTTTTCTGCTCATTTTCAGGAAGCCAATCCCACTCAGGTCCTGCCAAAATTCGGATCTGGAATGAACTGCCAAAATATGGTTGGAGCTTACGCGGGATTTCCCTGACCTGTTGATCATTCCCCGGTTCCTCCCATTCCAGCTGATCCCCACTTCGAAGTTTTCTTCCCTGAAAGCCGCCAAACTTGGCCTGACTGTTCGTGGAATAGCTGCCCATTACTTTATCCAAATCCCAATTTCCAGCCACTGCCAGGTACACCCTGCACCCTGAAGTGACGTTTCCAATACCGAGTACATCCCCGGCTTCCAGCTTCAACGTTTTGTAGCGTGAAGTTTGTTTCCCATTTACAGATATTGCCGATTCGGCACCCGCCATTCCTATCACGGCTTGATGCAGAAACCGAAATGAGCCGCCTTTTAAGGTCATTTCCAAAACCGGTGCGCCAGCATCATTTCCCACCAGCCAATTGGCTGATTTTTGAGCATATCCATCCATAGCACCTCCAACAGGAACGCCAAACTTGCGGTATCCTGAACGTCCATCATCCTGAACGGTGGTGAAAAATCCCGGTTCCAAAACCTCAAGTGCTCCCATCAGTCCTCCCACTCTGTAAACTGCTGCTCTGTTATTGGGGTGAACCGGACTCTATCTCCGGGACGTATTTGAATTGGGGGATTACTAAGAACATCAAAGAAATGCTTTGGTGTCCTTCCTATGATCTGCCAGCCGCCCGGACTTTCCATAGCATAGATGCCGGTCTGACTGCCCCCAATTCCCACAGAACCCGCCGGGATCTTAGTTCGAGGGTTGGTTTTACGGGGACAAGACAAAGCTTCGTGCAAGCCCGACAGATATAGAAAGCCAGGCTGAAATCCCATCATAGATACCGTATACGTTCCGGATGAATGGATCTCTATGATCTCTTTCTGAGACAATGCTGTGTTCGCTTCAACTTCTTCCCAATCAAGTCCAAATTTATAGCAAACCGGTACTTCTATCGTGTTGGTCTCAAACTCGTTGATATCCACTTGCTTTATGGCTTTTTGAATTTCATCAACTGCATCCGATAATTCGTGGACAATTCCCTCAAAGATCAAAGCAATGCTTTCGTATGCAGGAATAATATCTACCAATCCCGTAATCCCGGCTCCCTCCAGTACGCGAAAAGCCTGGTGAATATCATTTAAGCTGAACTTTCCTTTTGGGGAAATAGTCAGTGCTTGTTCACTCAGGAAAAAAGCTTCCCACTCTTTTTCATTAATAAGCAGTGACTTCAACATTTTGCTTCTTCAAATATTCGTGGATATCCGCAGCCAGAACCTCTGCACCTTCTGTATCGCTATGCAGGCATATGGTTTCGGCTTCAATTGAAAGTTCCAGCTCTCCGTGAGTCTCTACTTTTCCATTCAAAAAATTTCCGAGCTGTTTCAATACTTCCTCTGTTTGGTGAAGCACCGCCCCATCCAGCTTCCGGGATCGTAAACTCAGGTCATCTTCATATCGGCGATCTGCAAAAACTTCACTCCGTACCTGTAGACCAGCGTCTTTGGCCACCTTACTTAATACAGAATTAGCAGGCGCGTAGATCAGCATATCCTGATGTACCTGCACTATGGCCTTCACAATTCCCAGTGCTGTTTCTTCGTTTTTTGAGGCGTGATTATACAAAGCCCCGTGCGGCTTTACATGATGCAGCGTTCCTCCCAGCGATTCCGTCATTCCTTTTAGCGCAGAAACCTGATACAACACACAGGCTTCCAGTTCTTCGGGTGATAAATTCATAACCCGGCGGCCAAAACCCTGCAGGTCGGGATAAGATGGATGTGCTCCAATAGCTACCTCATTTTCTAAAGCCAGCCGGATGGTTTTTTGGATGGCAACAGGATCCCCGGAATGAAACCCACATGCTATATTACAGCTTGAAATATAGGGCATGATCTTCGAATCACGCTTTTCGTCATAAATTCCGTAGAATTCACCGAGATCGCAGTTTATATCAAGTTTAGAGATCATGATCAAAGGAAATTAAAGACTGAATTTAAACTTCTGAACCCCACCAGCAAGGTTACCACTATCACAATTATCCCAAATATATTTTGTCGGGTTGAATTGCGACTTGGCCCAAGCAAAAGAGGTTTGTTCATTATGTACATCAAGAAAACAGCAATTACCGGCAGTGTGATTCCATTGGCCACCTGTGCAAATTCAATAAGCTGTACGGGATTGATGCTGAACATAGAAAATATCATCCCGCTAAACAGTACTATAATCCAAACTGCCCGGAATCGAATATCTTTCAGATCATCTCTCCAGCCAAAGACTCCTTTGGTGGCATAAGCGGCTGCCAGGGGCGCCGTGATTGCGGATGTAATTCCTGCTGCAAACAAGCCTATGCTCATAAAGGCCCGTGCCCAGTTACCCAGTAACGGCTCCAGCTGCTGAGCCATATCAGCTGCGGTCTTCACCTCAGCCAGGCTTCCGTCGGCAGCGGCTGCACTTGTAATTACCACACACATAGAGATGAGCCCGCCTAAAATAATTCCAACCGCATTTTCAACTCGCATCTCTGAGAGTTGGGATACATATTTGTAGCGCTCCTGTACGGTAGAGGCATGCAGGAAAAGATTATAAGGCACTACCGTGGTACCGATCAAAGCAATGACAGTAAACAATTCACCGGTATCGGCCACAGGAATAAACAAGCCTTTTAGTATCGCTGACATATCAGGTTGAATGACAACAGCCGTGGTAATAAATACAACACTCATCACCCCAACAAGTGCCGTCATCACTGCTACAATGCGTTTAAAACTTCCGAAGAATAACACCCAAAAAGCTACCAGCCCGATCAGGACAGATGTCAGCTGAATAGTGGTACCAAATAAACTCACATCAAATCCAACAAAAAATTCCTCCCACCCCAATACTGCTCCGGATATATTCCCTCCTTCGTATGCAATATTGCCGATCAATATGGCACTCAGAACCAATAAAATTCCCATCGTTTTAAGTACCGGGTTCCCCAGATTATCACGAATAGCTTCGCCAAATCCTTTTTGCGTTACAATGCCTAACCGCCCGGTCATTTCCTGTAGTATGATGGTAGCTATGGTTGAGAAAAGCAGTGCCCAAAGCAGCGAATATCCCGATCTGACTCCGGCCAGCGTACATACTGTAACCGTTCCCGGCCCAATAAATGCAGCCGCAACCAACGTACTCGGACCAAAATATTTTCTCAATGGATTTTTCATCGTTGAGTATATAGTATGTAACTTTTAAAATCTCAAACCAATATTTCGTAATATGATACTTTTTCACTGCTTTTAAAAACATGCACCTATGGCTGAACTTAAGACCCAAAAGAACGACTCCAGTGTTGAGGATTACCTCAATGCTATTGATGACGACCAACGCAAAAAAGATTGTATTTCCATTCACAAAATGATGCAGGATGCCACCGGAAAACCCGGCAGTATGTGGGGTGATAGCATTGTGGGCTATGGCAGTTATCACTATATATACAAAAGTGGCCGCGAAGGAGACTGGATGCTTGTGGGTTTTAGCAACAGAAAGAAAAGTATAAGTTTGTACCTCATGTCCGGCTTTTCGAATTATGATGATCTGCTTGATAAACTGGGAAAGCACAAAACAGGAAAGTCTTGTTTATATATCAACAATCTGGCAGATATTGAGGAAGATATTCTCAAAAAAATGATAGCTTTATCAGTAGAATACATGAGAGAAAATTATGAAACCAATTAACTGACAGAAGAGATGTCCATTGACCTAAATGACTTCCAGGAACAAACGCTGGAACTGGGAGAAGACTACGAAGGCCGTGTAATAGCAACCCTTGTCCATTCCCCGCTAAATGAGCCAAACCGCCCCGCTGTACTGTACATTCACGGCTTTAACGATTACTTTTTTCAGGCTCATGTAGCTAAACAGTTCAATGATGCAGGGTATAATTTCTACGCTCTTGATCTCAGAAAATATGGGCGTTCGCTCTTGTCTCACCAACACCCTAACTACTGCCGTTCCATAACCGAATATTTTGAAGACATCGATCGTGCCATCGAGGTCATACATAGCGAAACGGATCAGGAACTGCTGTTCCTGGGGCATTCTACCGGAGCATTGATACAAAGTTATTATTTGAATAAAGGGAAGTATAAAGGGAAGGTCAGCGCGGCTATTTTTAATTCTCCCTTTCTGCAGTTCAACCTTCCTAAATGGCTCCGCAAAATACTGTTACCTGCCTCCGGGCTGATCTCCTTTTTTGCGCCCTATGCATCCCGAAAAAAATCACTTTCGCATTTATACAGTGCCAGCATACTTCAAAAGAAATATGGCGAGTGGGAATACAATACCGAATGGAAACCGGCTGATGGCTTTCCGGCTTATTTCAAATGGGTCTATGCGGTATACCGGGCTCAAAAATTCCTTCGCAAACACTCAGAGATCAATATTCCCATCCTCATCTTACATTCCGACAAATCCAGTTTTTACAGAAAATGGAATGATGTGATCCTAAAGACCGACATGGTACTGAACGTGCATCACATCCGCTCATATGGAGCCAAGCTGGGCCCTGAAGTTGACTTTTCGGTTATTTCAGGAGCCATTCACGATGTCTTTTTATCCCAAGAAGAGATACGTGCAACCGCTTTTGAAGCTATATTTGAGTGGCTCGAAGATCATGAAATAACGGCCGGTGTACAGGAGTCATCCTGACCGATTCTTGCATATTTGAAAAAATTGCTTTTATTACATGTAATTAACCACAAGAAATGGGGATGTACTATGCAGGTAAAAGAGATCTTAAATCAAAAAGGAAGGGACATTTATTCAGTCAAGCCCAGTGACACAGTGTACGATGCGATTGCAAAAATGGCCGACTACAATATTGGAGCGCTTCTTGTTATGCAAGATCAAAATCTGGAAGGTATAATTTCAGAAAGGGATTACAGGAATAAGGTGATACTGAAAGGTCGCACATCCAAAGAAACCCCCGTCAAAGATATCATGACCGATAAAGTGATTCGGGTGAATTCCAGCGACACTGTAAATTTGTGCATGCAGCTGATGACGGAGAAAAAGATTCGTCACTTACCCGTTATGCAAGATGAGAAGGTTGTTGGCGTGATCTCCATCGGAGATGTGGTAAAGACCGTGATCGCCAATCAAAAAAATGAGATCAATTCTCTGCGGGATTATATCGGAAGCGGCGGCGGTTATCCCGGGTGATCAACTTGTGATATTTACTCGCTTTTTGTTGGTACCAAGCTTGAACGTAGTACGGTGATGATCGGTGTACCCGTATTCCTTTAGGGCTTTTTTGTGAACAGGAGCCGGATATCCCACATTGGAATTCCATCCGTATTCCGGAAATTCTTCGTGCAGATCTCGCATTAACTCATCACGGTATACTTTTGCCAGAATAGAAGCTGCAGCAATGCTCATGGACCGGTCATCGCCTTTCACCAGACAGGTATATGGTATCAGAGAATTAATGTAACGGTTTCCATCTACCAGCAAATAATCGGGCGGTAAGGAAGCCGCATCCACACATTTTTGCATGGTGTGAAGGGAAGCCCACAAGATATTGAGCTCATTAATTTCATCAATACTACCTTCCTGAACAGTCCAGAAAAGAGCTTCCTCTTTGATCTGTTCTGCAAGCAAAAGCCGCGACTTCTCATTGATCGACTTACTGTCTCTGATCTCGGGGATGTCCGTTTCCGGTTTAAACACAACTCCGGCAGCCACTACCGGTCCTGCAAGACAGCCACGCCCCACTTCATCCAATCCCATCACGCGGGCATAGCCTTCACTCCACAATTGCCGTTCAAATTTGAGCCGATCTTCAACCTGATTTTCCTTCATAGATTTTGTTTTTTTAGAAGTGAAATATATCCATCTGCGCTATTCTTTTCTGAATTTATGGAACTCATTTGCCATAGTAAGTATTTGGAAGTATAAAGAGGAGATCATGGATTTTAGATACTTTGAATGGGACGAACGCTTTGCCAACAATAAGGGAAGATCGCCTTTCGATACCCTTTGGGATTTATTTCAGCAACTGCTCACCATAGCCAGCGGAGATGTATCTCAGGCTTTGCAATGGCTTACCGAGCTGGATAAAGAGTACGACATCACCGATCAGTTTGACGAAGGTTATTCGCTTGGAGATTTTATAGAAGAACTTCAGGATCGGGGCTACATTCAAAAAGATCAGGATGGAGACGCCCTTATAATGACAAAGAAATCGGAGCGCAGCCTTCGAAAACGATCGCTCGAAGAGATCTTCAAGAATCTGGATAAAGGCGGTGTTGGTTCACACAAAACACCCCACACCGGAAAGGGAATGGAACGTCAACCAGAAACCCGAAAGTGGAATCCCGGTGATGATATTGGCCAGATCGACAGTGTTGGCACCATGCTGAATATGCTTAACCACAGCTCTATAGATGCTTTCAACCTGCAGGAAGACGACCTGGAAGTGTATGAAAAAGATCATTACACCTCTGTTGCAACCGTGCTTTTGATAGATCTGAGTCACTCCATGATCTTATATGGGGAAGATCGCATCACGCCTGCAAAGAAAGTTGCGATGGCTTTGTCTGAACTCATTATGAACAATTACGCTAAAGATTCGCTGGACATTGTTGCTTTTGGAAATGAGGCCTGGCAGATATCTGTAGATGATCTTCCCTATCTGAAAGTGGGGCCTTACCACACCAATACCAAGCAAGGGCTGGAGATGGCTCGGCATATTCTGCAACGTAAAAAATATGCCAACAAGCAGATCTTTATGATAACTGATGGGAAACCTTCTTGTATGATCGAGAACGGTAAGTTTTATAAAAACAGCTTTGGTCTGGATCGAAAGATCGTGAATAAGGTATTAGATGAAGCCGTGAAATGTCGCAGAGACCAGATCACCATCACTACCTTTATGATAGCTCAGGATCCTTACCTGCAAAGTTTTGTGCGGGAAATGACCGAAGCCAATAAGGGTAAAGCCTATTTTGCTTCCCTTGACGACCTCGGTGGATATATTTTTGAGGATTATATCCGAAACCGAAAAAAGAATGTGAAATAAAAAAAGCCGTTCAAGAATTTGAACGGCTTAAATATATTCTACTGTGAAGCTGAACGGCAGGTCTTAGTTCACACCCAGTTCGTTCATAACTTCATCGGTAATATCATACTTTTCCTGATATTCCTGAGAAGCATACAGTATAATTTGATCGCCACTTGAAGTGGTGGTGTTCAGTACATAACTAAGCCCCATATTTTCAGCAACTGCATCAATAGCAGTACCAATTTGAGTGAACATTGGGCTCAATAATTCCTGACGGCGTTGCTGTAAAGCAGTTTCAGCCTCTTGCTGAGCAGCCATCAGATCTTCCTGCATTTGAGATAACCTTTGCTGTTCGCGCTGGTTTGCTTCTTCTGTTCTAACACCGGCTTTTTGCTCATATTCTGTTACAGCCGTTTGGAAGTCTTGCTCTTTCTGCAATAATTCCTGCTGTTTCTGTTCTGCAAAATTCTGTAATCTTCGCTGGATAGCAGCCATTTCCGGCATTTTTGCTAAAACAGCTTGCGGGTTTACATACCCGATTTTCATTTCTTCCTGTGCTTTGGCAACATCAATAGTTAAAAAAGCAATAACAAAGGAAATAAACAGTAAACTTAATTTCTTCATCGTATCGTAATTTGTGGCGTTTTTTAGTTTAGTTTTTCGATAATTTCGTCGGTCACATTAAGGCGCTCGCTTTTGGCGAAAAAGATGATGGAATCGCCATATGAGGTCCCCTCATTAAGAATCAGATCCAGCCCCATTTCCTGAGCCACTTCATCCATGGCAACATTCATTCGTTCAATTACGGGAGCCATGAGTTCAGCACGCTTTTGACGAATTTCATTCATCATAACTTCACGCTGCTGTTCAAACTGCTGATTTTTCTCCATGAGTTCTTGCTCACGGGTACTGCGTTCTTGTTCAGAAAGGGCAGTCATGGATTGTTCGTAATTTGAAAATTCCTGCTGCAATTGTGCCGCTCTTTCTCCCAACTCCTGATCGCGTTGTTCTATTAAAGCCTGAATCTCAGCATCAATTTCTTCCACTTCTGGAAGCTGACTTAAAATTCGTGCGGGATTGGTATATCCTATATTCACTTGTGCAAATACATCCTGTATAGCAAACAAGCTCACAAAAAGGACAAGTGCCGTTAGTTTCTTCATTCTATGTTACTTTTGTTTTTGTTTGTTAAAATGATCTCAGGAACCGATTATTGGTCTTCCAACTCAATACCAAGTTCCAGCAAAATATCTTCGTTCAGATTGAATTCGTTGTTCGCATACACCATGTAAATATCGCCTGAACGGTCAAAGACATAATCAAAGTTTTGATCCTCCGCTACGGCTCGTACGGCAGTGTATACCTGCCGTTGTATTGGCTCCAGCAGCTCCCTTTGGGTTGAAAAATACTCCCCTTCAGGACCAAATTTCTGAGACAAGTACCGTTCACGCTCCTTTTTCTTTTGGGCTATTTCCTGCTGCTTCTGATTACGTATTTCTTCGGTATATAGTATTTCCTTAGCTTCATAATCTTCTTCCAGCTCACTGATCTCCTGCTGTAGCTCTTCAGCTTCTTCTTTCCACTGACTACTCAGCAGATTCAGTTGTTGCTGTATCCCATCATATTCAGGAATTTGCTCCAGGATGAAATCAGATTCATAGAATCCGATCTTTTGATCCTGAGCCTGAGCTGTATACAGCCCGGCAAACATCATCGCTATAAGTATAAGTAGGTACGAAATTCGAGGTTTCATTAGAATGGTGACCCTATATTAAACAAAAACTCCCAGTTTCCGGGCATGACATCATTGTTGGTGTTAGGCACATCTACCCCATCGAGCCGATATCCGTAGCTCAAGTCAACCAGGCCTAAAACCGGTAAGTATAGACGCACGCCAAAACCAGCCGACCGTTTAACTTTGAATGGATCAAAAGTACTGAAGTCGACAAAGGAATTACCCGCGTCCACAAAAGTATAAGGAATAATCTGAACTTGGTCATTAGAAACTGCAGGGTACCTCATCTCCAATGAATATTTACTGAACATAGTACCTCCTGTCTTCTGACCATCTACAATAGGTGCGATACTTTGTTGGGTGGATCCCGGATACCCTCTCAAGTCAATATTATCATACAAGAAGCTCTGACGCTGCTGCAACTGGGTACCACCAAGTAAGAATTTGTTGAGATCGGTACGTTTGTTCTCAGTGAAGTAACCGATGTAACCATACTGGACCTGGGTTGTCAGTACTAGTTTCTGCACTATCGGCACGTGATGCTGATATTCGGTTCTGATCTTATAGAATTCAGAGAACTTCGGCATGGGCGGTGCGGCCTCAAAAGAAAGGGTGAATTTTGACCCTGCATTGGGCAGCATTGGATTATCCAGTGAATTTCTTTCCAATACCTGTTTTAGTGTTAACAAATTAGAAGACCCTTCTGCAAAATAAGCTTCGGTTCCACTTACATTGTACAACTGATAGCCTAAAACGGTACGAGTTGAGAAATAATCATCCGGCCACTTAAGACGTTTACCCAGCGAGATAGAACTCGAGAATAATTCATTCCGCTCGTTAAAACCCTGATAGTTCAACAGGTTGTAGGAGACGTTAAATCCTAAGGAAGTCGGCTTACCTCTGAACCAGGGCTCCTGAAATCCAAAACTATAGCTCTGATATCCCGTTCCGGTTACCTGTACACCCAGCGATAGTTTTTGTCCATCACCAGTAGGTATTGGTGTCCATCCTCCTTTCTCTAAAGCTCTTTGTAAAGAGAAGTTGTTGAAATTGACACTTGCGGAAAGGATCACTCCGATACTAGATCCACCATAACCACCTGAAAATTCAAAATTACTGGTGCTTTGGCTGTCATCCAGACGATAGGTGATATCAACTGTTTTCTCTTGTTGATTGGGTACAAGATCGGGTTGAATGTTCTGCGGATCAAAAAAGCCAAGTTGGCCTAATTCGCGAATGGACCTAATGATGGCATCTCTGCTATATCGGTTCCCGGGGATGGTACGCAAGGTTCTTCGTACCACATTATCGTGGGTACGGGAGTTGCCAACAAAATCAACCTGACGGATATTGGCAATTTCATCCTCATATAGATCAAAATGGATATCGAGAGAATCTTCGGCTACTTTCTCGATATTAGGAACAGCCTGGAAAAACAGATATCCAATATTCTGATACAAACTCATGATATCAGAATTATCTGCATTGATGGTTGTATTCGCTTCAAATTTCTGTTCGTTGAATACATCTCCTTTCTGAAAACCCAGAGATTCTGATAACTGCTCATCCGTGTAAACCGTATTCCCTTCCCAGCTAACATTTCTGACTTTATACTGAGGGCCTTCGTCGATGGTCAGTTCTAATTTCAACCCTTCTTTTTCTTTGAATAACCCATCAAAAGACTTTGTATAAATAGAATCTTTTATGATCCTGGCATCCACGTAACCGTTTTTGCGGTAGAAATCCAACAGGCTTTGGGTACCCTCTTCATACTCATCTTCTTTATACACCTTTTTCCCAAAGATCTTCCACCAGGCATCTTCTTTAACGGGTTTTAAATTCCGGCGGAGTTTACGATCCGAAAAACTATCGTTTCCAATAAACTCAATATCCTTGATCTCTAAACGGCTGCCGGGATCAATGTTAAAGATTAGACGTAAACGGTCTTCTACTTCTTCAACTTCCTCGGTCATCACTTCAACTTCGGTGAACCAATATCCTTTTTCCCGATAAAACCTCTTGATGGTGTTTACAGCCTGACCTTTGGTAGCTTCGGAAATAACAGTACCCGGTGTGATCACCAAAAGGTCTCGAAGATCCCGCCGTTCAGACCGCTTAATGTTTCGAAGCTTGTATTCCAGAATTCTTGGCTGCTCTGTTACTTCAATTAGAAATTGGATCTCGCTTTCGGTTCGCTGGGTTATATATACTTTCACATCCGAAAACAGCCCCGAGTTATATAACCGTTCTACCGCTCTTGAGAGCTGATCACCGGGATAAACAAGACTACTCCCAACTGTAAGGGAACTCGCGTTGATGATGAACTGAGCACGTGTTCTTTCGTTTCCTTCAACCTCAACGTTTGTGATCTGGTACTCAGATGGAGTTAACAGGGTGGGATCGGTCAGTTCAATATCCTGTGCTTGTGTAAGAAATGAGGTACATCCGATTAAAACAACGGTAGCAATAAATAGTCTTTTCAAAAGTAACAACGTGCCTTTTGGTTAAATGCTTAGGATTTTTTATTAAAGAAACGAGATGAAATACCGTTTTCGTCTTTTTGTGAGGAAAGTTTTCCAAACCGACGGTCTCTTTGTTGAAAGGAACCAATCGCCTCGTATAATTCCTCTCGTCTGAAATCGGGCCAATATGTCTTGGTAATGTACAATTCGGAGTAGGCCAGCTGCCATAACAAAAAATTACTGATCCGATATTCTCCGCTGGTTCGAATGATAAGTTCTGGATCCGGCACATCAGCTGTTGAAAGATGATCACCGATCATTTGATCATTGATCAATTCAGGATCTAAACGCCCATCTTTTACATGTGTTGCAATTTTTTTTACTGCCTCGGTGATATCCCAACGGCCGGAATAACTCAGTGCCAGGCAAAGTTCAAGCCGTGTATTATCTTTAGTGAGCTCAATAGCTTCTTGCAGCTCGTTCTTACAATCCTGTGGGAAACGATCCATTTGACCAATGGTGGTCAGGCGAATGTCGTTTTTATTCAGGTTGTCCACTTCCTTTCGGAGCGAAGAAACCAACAATTTCATCAGTCCTCTTACTTCTGCCGAGGGACGTCCCCAGTTTTCCGTTGAAAATGCATACAAGGTGAGATATTTGACGCCAAGCTGTGCACACGATTCTGTTATATCGCGAACGGAATCAACGCCAACTTTGTGGCCGTGCAGGCGAATACTGCCTCTGCTTTTTGCCCATCTTCCATTGCCGTCCATTATAATTGCAATATGAACAGGAATTTCTCCAGCAGCTTTCAGGTTATCCTGAAGCTGTTTGTCCTTGTCAGTCTGTTTGGTCTTTGTTAAAGTGAGCTCTTTCAAGTGATTTTAGGGCTTGTTTTGAAGCTTTGAAAATTAGAGCTTTGCCGGTCCTTTATCAAGCTTATTATAAAAGTCAGGATGATAGTTTTTGATCCAATGAGATCATTTCGAGAAGGGCTAAAGCAGCTTCGCTACCCTTGTTTCCCTTCTCTCCAGCCCGTTCAAGGGCTTGTTTCACATCGTCGGTTGTAAGAACTCCAAAGGCAACCGGTTTATTATGTTTTAAAATAAGATCGGTGATACCACGGTTTACTGCGTCACAAACATATTCAAAGTGTGGTGTCCCTCCCCTTATCACAACACCCAACGCAATCACTCCGGCCACTTCTCTTCTTTCCAACACTTTTTGAACCGCCAGCGGAATCTCATACGAGCCAGGGCAGCGAACCACTGTGATGTCTTCTTCCGCAATTCCATTTCCTTTAAGAGATTTTAAAGCGCCGGACAGCATTTTATCGGTAATCATGGAATTCCATTTCGAAACCACAACGCCAATTTTCACTTTACCCGGAGTCGTATCTCCTTCAATTAATTCGTGTGCCATATCAATGTTTTATTTCAGTAATATTTTTTCGTTGTTCGGTCATTCTTAGGAGCCTTTCCACATACTTATACGCTATTGTGACAACCCCCACATTTGTATATCCGGTTTCAATATGATCATGAGAATCACTTCCGCCGGTCATAAGTAAGCTTTCTGATTCGCACAGTTCAGTATATTTCTTTTGCAGTTTGAAATTGTGACTCGGATGTATGCATTCGATCCCATCAATTCCGGCATCTATAAACTGCTGAATTTCTGCATCGGAATACATTCTTCCGGGATGCGCAACCACACTCGCTCCACCTACATTTTTGATGATCTCTATCACTTCACGATAATCGGGATAGGTGTTTTCAATTGAACCCAGTTTTTGATTGCTCAGATAACGGATAAAAGCTTCCTTGTGAGAGCTGACATACCCTTTCTGAATGAGCACCTGGGCAAGATGTGGACGCCCAATATTGGCTCCATTTGCTTCTGCCCAAACCTCATCGAAGTCAACCTCAACCCCATTTTTCTGCACCGTTTCGATGATGCCTTTGATACGCTCTCTGCGGGCTTTCTTCTGAGATTTAAGGAAATCCTCCAGGTAATTGGTATCCGGGTCAAAGTTGTACGCCAGAATATGGGCTTCTTTATCATCAAGGGTTGAGGTGATCTCCACTCCGGGGATCAGTTCAATGTCAAGTTCAGCCGCCTTGCCTTTGGCCTGATGATAGGCTTTACAGGTATCGTGATCTGTGATCGACAGACATTGCAGCTTCTTCTCAGCCGCTAACTCTACCGCTTCCTCCGGCGACATTTTCCCATCTGAACAAGTAGTGTGTATATGAAGATCAGCTTTTGGAAGCATCCACTATTCCCCTCTCAATATTTTATCTATCTCAGAGGAATTCTGAATAAATTCAAGGGCTTTTATGATATCGGAGTCAGATTTGAGTCCGGCCTCTACCCTTCCGGCCTGCCCTTGATAACGAGAGGTAAGTTCCAGGAACAAGTTACGTCGAATATCTGCTTCTGAATCTTCAAAAATAAGTTCCTTTTCCCTGTCAATAGCCTTTTCTAATTCCTGTAGCTGCTGATCTGCCGTGTCTACTTCTTCGAGTTGTGAGGATAGCTGCGCCAACATCTTCTCAGCATCGGTTTGATAGCTGAATTCCTGCTCTTCCAGAAATTCCCTGAAATTGTTGAAGACCTCATCCGGTAATCTAACGTGATCAAATACGGAATGCTCAGCTTCATATTTAGTGGCAAAATCGAAGTACAAACCTTGCTGAAGAAGGGCTACTTCCAGGATATTCGGCTTGTTGTTATCGATAGCTACATCGGGTTCAATGCCTCTTCCTTCATATACAGTTCGCCCGTTCCGGGTCTTGAATTCCTTCTTGGAAGAATCGTTCATCACCACCGCATTCCGTCCCTGATGTGTATACTGAACAGACTGAATACTACGCCCACTGGGAATATAATACCGGGAAATCGTGATCTTGAGAGATGTATTATATGGAAGCTGTCTTACCACCTGTACCAATCCTTTTCCAAAACTTTGTTCCCCAATAATGAGACCTCGATCCAGATCCTGCAATGCACCGGCTACCACTTCAGATGCACTTGCGCTTCCGCCATTCATCAAAACAATGACCGGCTTTTCAAACATCACCGACTCACGAGTTGTAAACGCCTGGTTAAACTCAGACGACCTTCCCCGTATATCCACAACTGTGATGCCGGGCTCAATAAATTTGTCAATGATCTTAACAGCTTCTTGTAAGATTCCCCCGGGATTGTCCCTGAGATCAAGTACCAAGCCATTCAGCCCGTCATTATCCATAAGCTCGAGCATCGCTTCCCTGACTTCCTCACCGGAATTAGATCCAAATTGGGAAAGACGTATGTACCCGGTATTGCTTTCATCCCCAATAAATCCCGAATACGAAATATTGGTAACCTCGATGTTCTCTCGCGTTAAGGTAAAATCTATAGGCTGATCGATACCGAAACGGCGAATTGTGATGGTTATCTCTGAACCGATCTCACCCTGGGTAAGTGTATTCACCTCCTCGGGCTGAAGGTTTTCTGTTGAAACTCCATCAACTGCCACGATCACATCACCGGCCCGGATGCCTGCTTTGGCTGCAGGCCCACCATCTCTGGGCGCCACAACTACCACTTCCCCATCACGAAATCCGGCTTCTATCCCAATGCCCGCATAGTTGCCGCGCGACATGATCTCCGCCTGTTCGTTTTGTGATTCGCTGAACATCACTGTGTATGGATCCAGGGTCTCCAGCATGGCGTCGATACCGGTACGCATCAGGATCTCGGGATCCACTTCGTCTACATATTCCAGTGCAACGGTTTCGTACGCTTTACTGAAGATGCTGAAGTTTTTCTTGATCAGAAAGTAGATATCCGTTTGCTGTGCAGCAATGCCAACAGATGCCATTAGCACAACAGCTGCAAGTAGTCCTGATCTGTATTTTCCCTTTTTGGTCATCCGTAATTAGTTTGCTGAAATTCGGAGTGTTTGTCCTACAAAAATACGATTTCCAGAAATGTTATTCAGTTGTCTTAGCTGACTGACACTCACCCCAAAACTTTCAGCAATTTCGCTGAGGGTGTCATTTTGCTGAACGGTATAGGTTGTATTGTTATCTCCATCGTTTGAGGTGGCTGAAGCTAAAAAGATATTTTCACCGCTACGCTGTCTTCGCTCAATGGCTTGCTTTTCTGCATAGCTCAAAGAGTTGACTTTTTCGTAATGGTTTTTTCGATTTTCAGGAACGTAAACCGTCAGGTTTTGCCCAACACGAATGGTGTTTCCGATGCCATTCCATGTGCGAATATTCCATGCTCTTACATCATACCATTCCGCAATATGGCCAACCGTATCTCCGGTTTTCACCTTGTAGGATACCGCTGTAGAGTTTGCCGGCTTACTAACTTGTTGATTAGAACTACGACTGGTATTCACACTTCGCTGCTGATTGGTAGGCTGATTCGCAGAAATTTGAGAAGCAGCTCCCCTTGGAAGTGGAACAACGATCTTTTGTCCCGGATAAATAGTGCTCGACAAACTTTCGTTGGATGCATATAAGCCAGCTACCGTAGTTCCATATTTTCTGGCAATGATTCCCAGCGACTCCCCGCTACGCACCGTGTGCATAGCTATATTCTGAGTTCTGTTCTCCTTAGGAATGTCATCATAGTTTGCCAGAAATTCTTGCTTGGTATTCACAGGAAGCTTCAAAGGATACTTACCTCCCGGAGGTGTTGCCCATCGCAATAGTTCAGGATTGTATTCTTTAAGTTCCTCGGTTGTAATACCGGCTGCTTTAGCAAGCTCAGCCAGCTCCATCAAGCCATCTACTTCTACAACTTCATAGCTATACGCCTCTCCGGGATATTCTTTCTGAAAACCAAACTCTTCCGGATTCATCCCGATCATAGTGGTGGCAATAAAACCCGGTACATAACCGCGGGTTTCTCTCGGTAAATATGGGTAAGCAGCCCAATAATCTTCCACCCCACCCGCTCTGCGAATAGCACGTTTAAGGCCCCGTGGACTGATATTGTAACCGGCCATCGCTAAATGCCAATCGCCCCAAATATTATAAAGATCTTTCAAATGCCGGGCAGCAGCACGCGTTGCTTTTTCGGGATCACGACGCTCATCAATCCACCAGTTTACTTCTAAACCATACACTGATCCTGTGGCTTGTATAAATTGCCACATTCCTACCGCAGCAGCCCAACTGCGAGCATTGGGATTCAATCCACTTTCAATAAAAGCCAAATAGGTAAGTTCTTCCGGAGTACCTTCTTCCCGAAATATTTTGCGCATCATAGGCTGGTACTTCACCGCACGCTCCAACCAGGTTTCCATTACTTCAGGGCGGCGCAGGGTATAATAAACCAAGTGACGATTCACTTTATCATTTTGAATAAGCGGGACATCCGTCTTGTTGAAATTCAGGTCATCAGGAAAGTCATAATCTTCAACCATCCAGCTGTCATCTTCAGAAAAGAGCTCTTCCTGAATAGCAAAGATCTCGCCCTCAGGTTCATTCCCAGTTTCGGTGATCCCATAGAATTCCCGGTATTCTGCTATTACTGACCGGTATAATTCGGTGAACCGGCGATCTCCGCGAATTTCAGGATAATCATCCAACAAACCCTGAGTGGCTGCTAAAGCATCATTGATCTGTTCTTCAGCCTCCAGAGGATCATTATTGACCTGAGCTTCCATCGCTTTGATATGGATACGATAGATATCCGAGACGCGGCTCATAATATCTTTCTGGAAATTATCCAGTTCCTTCATCGCCGGCTGTTCGGCAGTTTTATCGCCCGGAGTTACTCCCTGCATCGGACTTCTGTAATCCAGAAGTCGCAAGGGCATTTCCTTGAGATCTATTGTTGCGGAAGTATCCTGGTCTTGAGCAAATGTTGCAGGCGCCAGAAAGAAGCAACAGGTTATGGCAATAGCCGTTTTGCGTAGCATATTTATCATGGAGTGAAGATGATTTTGAATAGTTTTTGATTAAAGTACTAATAATTGCACTGAATTGGGAACTTTCAACACAAGTGCACTAACGAGAAATGACCAGCTTTTAGCGCCCTGAAGGATCAGTTTTTCAGATCAGGAAAGCTTTTTTCCTGTCCCGTCCATTTTTGAACGATGGGCCAGCGCCGGCCGGTACCAAACGCTTTAGCCGACACTTTCAATCCCGGAGGTGCCTGATTGCGTTTATGCTCATTCAGATCGACCAATCGAAGGGTTTTATCTACCGTCTGCGCATCCATTCCGGCCTTGATGATCTCCTCTCTTGATCGCTGTTCCTCGAGGTAGTATTTCAATATAGTGTCTAAAGTTCCGTAATCAGGCAAAGAATCTGAATCTTTTTGTTCGGGACGTAATTCTGCGCTTGGCGGTTTGTTGATTATAGCTTCAGGGATGATCTCCTCCCCATAAAATTCTGCATTCAGCCAGCGACAAATATCAAAAACCTCCGTTTTATACACATCCGAGATCACCGACAATCCACCTGCCATATCCCCATAGAGTGTGCAATAGCCCACCGCCATTTCGGATTTATTGCCCGTATTAAGCAACATATAGCCAAATTTATTAGCCAGCGCCATCAGCAGATCTCCCCGGGAGCGACTTTGAATATTTTCTTCCGCAATGCCAAAATCCGTTCCTTCAAAATGTGGAGCTAAAGCATTATTGAACGCCTTAAAAATTTCTTTAATAGGAATTTCAAGCAACTCGATGCCCAGGTTCTGAGCCAGTTTCTCTGAGTCGCTCACACTTCCCTCCGAAGAAAACTCCGAAGGCATGGTTGCGGCTTTCACATTTTCAGCACCCAACGCTTCTTTGGCTATCACAGCCGTCAGTGCAGAATCGATACCACCACTTAAACCCAAAATTACTTTCTCTGCAGCACCAGACTTCTTCAAATAATCCCGAACACCCAACCGTATAGCCTCAAACATCACTTGCTCTTTGGGGGGATTCTCGAAATTTGATTCCACATCAGAGATCGCTTCCACTTCATTATTCTGCGGGTTGAAATTGATATCGATCGCATCTGGTTCAAAACGTTTCGAACGGGATTTCATAGTGCCGGTTCCATCAAAAGCGAGAGAATCGCCATCAAAAATAAGCTCGGTTTGTGCCCCTACTGAATTCACATAAAACAGTGGTAGTCCCAAATTTTTCGCATGCTTTTGAAGCATGTTCTTCCGCGTTACCGGCTTATCTTTATTGAATGGAGAGGCCGAAATGTTGATGATCGCCCTGGCTCCTTTATCAGCTAAGATCTCTGCCGGATTTTTGTCATAAATGTGATACTGAATGTCGTTATCGTTGAACCAGATATCTTCACAAACCGTGATCCCAAACGGAAATCCATTGATGATCACAGGCTCAAACTCATTTCCCGGTTCAAAGTACCGAAGGTCGTCAAAAACATCGTATGTAGGCAGTAATGCTTTATGAACCCGGGCTGTTTCTTTTCCATGTTGAGCTACAATCGCAGAATTGAACATCTTGCGTCCCAGACCACTTTTATTCTTTGTGATGGAGCCAAATACAACAACCATTTCTCTGGTAGCTTTTACAATTTCATTATTTACTTGATACAGTAATTCCCGAAACACCTCGCGCTCCAGCAGATCCATAGGCGGATAGCCACATGTGATCAGTTCAGGAAGTAACAATAGTTCAATATCGTCTTTCTCGGCCTGATGAATAGCTTCTAAGATCAATTTCTTATTTCCGGAAAGATCCCCAATGGTGGGATTTATTTGTTGAAGTCGTATGCGCACGGTCTGTTTTTGATTTATTTCGAACTTAAGATAAGGGTTAGAGTGATATGGTGATAGGGTGATTTGGTGAGGTTGCTAGGTTTACACAAAGAGATCATATAATACATCCTAAATGATGGAACAGGTTTGAGGGTTATAAAACCCATTCCATCATTATATCACCCAACATACACCGTCTTTGCATTCACAAATTCGCGGATTCCATACAGACTTAATTCACGCCCATAGCCCGATTGTTTGATTCCGCCAAAGGGCAGTCTCGGATCCGATTTTACGAATTCATTTACGAAGCAGCAGCCGGCTTCGAGTTTATTGGCGGCAATTTCTTCTGCTTTCTCCAGGTCTTCAGAAAACACGGCCGCTCCCAATCCAAAATTGGTATCGTTGGCCACCTTTATAGCTTCTTCCTCATCCTTCACTTTGATGATGGCAGCTACCGGACCGAATAGTTCTTCTTTATATGCCGGCATTCCGGATCGAACATTTTCCAGAATGGTGACCGGATAGTATGCCCCGGCTTCCACGGGTTTTTCTCCACCCAATAAAATTTTCGCACCTTTTTGCACACTCTCCTGAACCTGATCATGCAAGCCATCCCGGAGATCTTCTCTCGCTTGTGGACCAATATCGGTCCCTTCTTCCAATGGATCTCCGACCTTTTTAGACTTCATTATTCGGGTGAACTCCTCCACAAATTCCTCATACACTTTTTCCGTAACGATGAACCGCTTGGCGGCAATACAACTTTGTCCGCTGTTAATGAGCCGCGACGTGGCGCAGGTTTCCGCTGCTTTTTTAATATTGGCATCTTCCAAAATGAGGTATGGATCACTTCCTCCCAATTCCAGCACCGTTTTCTTAAGGGTTTCCCCGGCTTGAGCTGCTACCGCTTTTCCGGCTCGTGTGCTTCCGGTGAGTGTGACCGCAGCAATTCCCTGATGCTGAACGACTTCCTTCATTCCCGATTTATCTCTTATGATCGTCCGAAACAGATCTTCGGGAATTCCGGCTTCGTGGATGATCTTTTCAATTTCCAGTGCACACCCGGTGGAATTTTCGGAGTGCTTGAGGACGGCTCCATTTCCAGCCATCAGCGCCGGGGCTGCAAAGCGGAAAAGCTGCCAAAAAGGAAAGTTCCAGGGCATAATGGCCAACACTACCCCCATTGGGTTGAAGGTTACATAGCTTTTGGAAGCATCCGTTTCGATCATGTCATCTTCCAAAAAAGACGCTGCGTTGTCCGCATAATATTCACACACCCAGCCACATTTTTCGGCTTCTCCAACACCTTGTGCCAATGGTTTGCCCATTTCCCTGGCCATCAATTCGGCAAGATCATGTTTTCGGGCTTTCAAGATCTCTGCTATCTTTCGAAGATATTCGGCTCGCTCTTCAAAGCTCTTAGTTTTCCAATTTTCTTGAGCCGTATTTGCTTTTTGAATGATGGAATCAATTTCCCCAATTTCCATTTCGGAATATTCTTGAAGGACTTTTCCGTTGGCTGGATTAATGGTTTTCATGGTCTGTTATTTTTAATTGATATCTATGCTAATCAAACGGTTAGCGGAGTGTAGTAATTCCGATTTTATTTTGCCACGAAAGGGGAACCATGATTTTGAGGATTGAAGGATTCATTTGATTATAGAATCCTCCTCAGAGGTTAGAGAAAAGACTTCTATAGATCCCAAAATCTGTGGCCATCACAAAGATCAGCGTCATCCTCGTTCCATTTCAATGGTAGCAAAGGAACCGAACACGAATATAACAGATTGAGCGAATGATCGCGTAGGGCTTCTATAAGTTTGAAGTAAATTTTCTTTTATGTTTATTTAATTAATGAATTTTAAGGAACATATATCCGCTAAGGTACAAGATGAAAACTTTGAATTTTCAAGGCATGCAGTAGATCAAAGTATTCTTAGAAATATTTCGGTTCAGGAAATAAGAGAAGTTTTTACTAAAAAGATCGAGATTTTAGAAAAGTACCCGAACGATAAATACGGTCCTAGTTGCCTGATTCTCGGCTTTACCCACTCAGATCGCCCTATTCACATTCAATGCAGCTATCCTTCGCGCCCTATCCTTAAAATTATTACATTGTATGAACCCGATCCCAAAAAGTGGATCAGTCACAGAGAAAGGAGACTTTCATGAGTACTTCCCAAACTAATCTTAAGGAAAAAAAAGTAAGTTACTCAATCGAGTATGAGGGAAAATTTTATATCATTGAGAACGTCCCTGCACGCATAGATGAAGAAACTGGAGAACATTTTTTTGCCCCAGAAACGGTCGAAAAAATTCAACAAACCATCAAATCAGGTAAAAATCCCGATAAGGTAATGGAAACTCCTGTTTTTGATTATTCTGCTACAAATTCTTAAAAAAACTGGTTCCACATCCATTTTGGCTAAGGAATAGGACACGGATTAAGCGGGTCGGGCAGGTGTCCGCGGAAATTTTTGCGACTTCTTTATATTAAAAATCAGTGACTATCCTCTAGATCCGCGTTCCATTGCGAATGCTTTCCTATGGCCTCCAAAATCGAATCCAGTACTTCATCCAGCAATTCGTCTTCAATGATGAGCGGCGGGGCAAGTCGAACCAGCGTATTGGAGTGAAGGGTCCATCCAAGTAAAATGCCTTTTTCGAAGCAGTCCTCAACTACGTTTTTAGTGAGCTCCCAGCTTTCGAGCTGAAGTCCAAGCATAGCCCCTTTTCCGCGGACTTCAACAATGCCTTTCCCCTGAAGTTTTTCCTTGATGATCTGTTCAATTTCTCTGGATCTCTGCAGATAATTCCCGGAAAGCAGCTCTTTTAGATTGGCATAAGCCGCAGCCGCAGAAACCGGATGTCCCCCAAATGTAGTGACATGATTCAACGGCGGGTCGTATTTAAAACTCTGGAAAATTTCCTTCGACGACACAAATCCCCCGATCGGCATTCCACCTCCCATCGCCTTGGCCATGCAGAGGATATCGGGAACCACTTCATACTCTTCAAATGCGAATAATTTCCCGGTTCGTCCAAATCCACTTTGGATCTCATCAAAGATCAACAAGACTCCGGCTTCGTCGCATCGTTTTCGGATCTCTTGCAGCCATTCTTTTTGAGCAGGAATGATTCCGCCTTCCCCTTGTATGGGTTCCATAATAACGGCCGCAGTTTCTTCATCAATCAGATCTAAGTTTTTAAATGAATTGAATTCCAGAAAATGCACATCGGGAAGCAAAGGCAAATACGGATCGCGATATACATCTCTCCCCGTCACACTCAAAGAACCGTGCGTATCGCCATGGTAACTATTTTCAAAACCGATCAGCTTACTTCTACCGGTATATTTTTTGGCGAGTTTCAGAGCTCCTTCCGTGGCTTCAGTTCCTGAATTCACCAGATAAACCTGCTCAAGTTGCTTAGGCAAATGCGAGGTTAGCAGCTCCGCAAAATCAACCTGAGGCTGCTGTACAAACTCTCCGTACACCATTACATGCAAATGCTTATCTACTTGCTGGTGAATGGCTTCTACTACTTTCGGATGCCGGTGTCCCAAACTGCTTACGGCAATTCCTGAAATGAAATCCACAAATCGTTTACCTTCTTTGGTGTAGATGAAAGGGCCTTCTGCATGACTGACTTCCAGTCCCAATGGAGCGTCACTGGTTTGGGCAATATGTTTTAGGAATTTCTGGAGCATGTATTACAAAGGATTTGAATGGAAGAAAAGATACTTAAGTAATTCAAAATTAAAGATGAAAAATTTAAAATTGTCTCCAGATCTTATATTCCTCATTAATTATTAAAGGCTTACGATTTGGATAGAGTCCTCCGGGAAAATTCGGACAAAATCTTTGGAATTTGAGGTGATCATTTGATCAGCTTTAGCTTTTATAGCACATTCTGCGATGATCGCATCATACACTATTCCACCTTTTAGGTTTTGCTCAGCTAATTTCTGAATAATTCTGTGATGGTCTTTTTTGGAAAGGGTGATGATCTGAGCATGATCTTCCACATTTTCTTTCAGTAATTCCTGAGCTATTCCTGGAGTGATCCTGGGTTGAAATGGAGCACTTGTCAACACACTGTATACTTCAAATAGTGAATGTCCGGCTACCACATATTCAATCTCCTTTCGCTTAGCCCTGCTCAACCACTTTCTTGCTTCGTTATGTTTTGGATGAGATTCTACAAAAGCAGCTATCAAAGCGGAACTGTCAAACAATACTTTCATCAATCTTGGCCCAATAGTTTTTTCATACGTTGGGTTCGATCATTTTCGAGTGCCTCCCCAAAATCGCCTTTCAGCTTACCGGTAAACACCTTTACGCCCTCTTTTTCGATGATTGGAGATTCATCTTCCATCCGTTCAATAATAATTCGCTTCCCATCTTCATCAATATTCAGCTTGGTTTCAGTAGAAATATTAAGCTGCTCCCTGACTTTTTTGGGAATCAAGATCCGGCCGTATTTGTCTAAATTGGCAATCATAATTCTTTTTTGGCAATTTAATCACAGAATTGGCAAACCTCAAAATCTTTCCTAAAGCGGTTATAGGCAAAGTGAAAGACTCAAAATTTAAAATTATTCCTGAATCCCCGATCTTTTATTTAAAATCTTGAATCCTTATGCCCAGTCATCCAACAGTTCCGAAAATTCCTGCTGAATACTTTTTCCCCGATCTTTTGCATACCACAAATGTAGATTTTCCATCGCTTTTTCGTTTGGGATCTCAGGATCATCACGTTGAATTTTGTACAGTTCGTAGGCTTCTTTCGGGCGAGGTCCCCACGTGCCCATGACGTCTAAACTGTCCGCATCCAGGGCAATGAGCTTGGGGATGGAACGACCGCCATTGGTGAGAAATTCATCCATCACGTCCAGGTTTTGATCTCGCAGAATAAGTCTCAGTGAAATATTATCCGACATTTCTGCCATCTTGTTTATGAAAGGCAGCGTTTGCGCAGAATCTCCGCACCAGCCTTCATTCAATACCAGCCATATCATTTTTCGGGGAAAAGATTCCAGCTTCTCGATCAGCTCAACATTCAGCTTTCCACGCCTGTCCCAGCGCCCCACACGCTGCAAGTACATCTTGGTGTAATCCAGCATGTTTTCGCGGTTATCCTCGTTGGTGGTCCGGCCTTGCTCAAACAGATCTGCAATGTGCTGTAAATGAGTTTTGTAGTCCACCGCTTTTTCCAATAACTCAAGGGTTATCACTTGGGTTGTTGTAGTCATGTATTTTTACTCTTGATGAAAATTTTTTGATGTGGTGAGGGGTGATATAGTGATTTGGTGATTTGAAATTTGGAAATCGATTATACCTCAAAATTATTTAGACAAGTTTGAGATATTCGTTGCAACCTCCACCACTATATCACCAAATCACTATATCAACTTACGTTAGCCAAATTGTTGACTTCTTGATTCGGGAAATAGTCCTTATCCTGAAAAGCTTCTTCAATGATTCCGCCGCCAAGGCAAACATCGCCACTATAAAAAACCACGGCCTGACCGGGTGTTACGGCTTTTTCTTTGTTATCAAATTCTACGTAAAGATCGCCATTTCCAGATGGATGAAGGGAAACCGTGGCGCCACGATCGTGTTGACGATAGCGATACTTGATGTTGCATTTCATGGGCAGTTCAGGTGCTTCTCCCCCGATCCAGTTGATCTGTGAAGCACGTAATCCGGTGTAATATAATGCAGGATGATCGCTGCCTTGCCCCACATACAATATGTTGCGTTCCACATCTTTGCCGATCACATACCACGGCTGACCGTTGCCATCTCCGCTACCGCCGATATTCAAACCACGCCGCTGTCCCAGGGTGTGATACATCAAGCCGTCGTGCTGACCTTTTACATTTCCGTCCAGATCTCGCATTTCTCCGGGTTGAGCCGGGAGATATTCACTCAAAAATTCCTTGAAATCGCGTTCACCGATAAAGCAAATTCCGGTACTGTCTTTTTTGTGAGCCGTGGCAAGTCCGGCTTCTTCGGCAATTTCGCGCACATCGTCTTTTTCAAGCTCACCAAGTGGAAACATCGCATTTTTCACCTGGTGCTGGGCAAGCTGACTCAGGAAATATGACTGATCTTTTCCATGGTCCACGCCCTTCAACATGATTCGATTGCCGGTGTCGGGATCGGTGGCTAAACGAGCATAATGACCAGTAGCCACATGGTCTGCGCCGAGCTTCATCGCATGATTCAGAAACGCTTTGAACTTGATCTCCTTATTGCACATCACATCCGGATTAGGCGTTCGTCCAGCTTTGTATTCTTCCAGGAAATAAGTGAAAACCCGATCCCAGTATTCCTTAACAAAATTGATGCTGTAATACGGAATGTCCACTTGTCCGGCTACCCGGACCACATCCTTATAATCTATCTCTGCAGTGCAGACGCCGTTTTCATCTTCTTCATCCCAATTTTTCATGAACAGACCGATGACGTCGAAACCGGCTTCTTTAAGCAGAAGGGCCGCCACGGAACTATCTACTCCGCCCGACATACCGATCACGACACGCTCGCCTGGTTTTTGGGGTTTGGGAACTTTATCCAGCCATTTTTTGGAGATTGTTGGCATACTGTTTAAAATATTGAGTGTTCGGTCTGACTGCTTAGAGTCCGTTTGACCGATATTTAAAGCTTTATAGTTGATTCGAAGAAACTATCTTTTTGAAATCAACATTTTACATCCCCCGGTTTAGAGCTTTAGCTCTGAACGAGAGATATGTTAGTCACGGATTAAGATAAGGCTATTTCACTACGAAATTAACTCAGGATTCTCGATCGAGAGGATAGAGTTCTTCAAAGCCAAAATGTCTGGTAGCCGATGCAGGCCAAAATAAAGATCACGAAGCTGAAGGAAGCCAGAAACTTGATCTTCATCACAGTAGGATATTCATCCGGTTTGCCTTCAAGTTTCCACACAAAAACGGACAAGCCCATGTACGCCAATATATTCACCCCAATAAAAAGGTACCCGATGGTGAGACTTTGCAGATACAATCCCCATCCCAAAATGGCTGAGCCGATGGGAAAAAGTATGGCGAATAATCGCTTCACACCAATCAATCCAAACCGGACGGCAAAGGTTTGATCGCCCCGGGCAGCATCCTCTTCCGTTTGAAAAACCTGGGAAACCGGGTAAATACTGAGCAAGACCAAGGCGACTCCGACTGCAATCGCATCTTCAAAAAAGGTGATCGGATATCCTCCGGCAGCCAGAAATCCCAATAAAAAGGAATTGGTTCCCGTGCTCACTCCAATTGCTATGAGACTAAGCAACGGCTTTCCTTTCCAGCGAGCGACTGGAGAGGAATACAGCCAGAAGAACAACATGCTGATGGCATAAATGATCGCGAAATTCCAGCCTATCGTGTACGCCCAGATCAATCCAATAAATTGTATTCCTATGGAAACCAACCACATCCAGCGCTGCATTTTGGGGGGTGATTTGAGTCCGCCAATGGGACCTTCGTCCTTATCCCACCAGGAATTGTAGGCCGTAGCTCCGCCAAACAACAACACATGAACATTCAGAAACTGCATCCAGAACTGCGACCAGTTCACCTCCCCCACAAACAAAGCCGCCAGTAGATATCCCCCCGAGAGAATGAAGAACTGGTAGTGAAGGCGGAGGTGGATGATGAAGTTTATGATTTCTTTTAGCATCTAAATCGAATCAGAAATTTTGGATAATGTTGATATAGTGATATAGTATTTCATTGTAGTGATTGTCAGAAACTTTTGATACTGGTTGGCAAGTATTATACAACCTATAAAGTTCAAACTGGTAATTTTACCAAATCACCATATCACTATGTCACCAATCTTTCCTTATCTTTGGTACATGTTGACTAAAATTCAAGACATCGAAACTCAAGAAACCATTCCCGAAGCTGAGTGGCAATCTCAAAAAGTAGCTCACGAAAAACGTGTAGATGCTTTGCTGAACGACTATCTGGAAGCCCGCTCACGGCAAGAAAAAAATCCCGCTATGGATTTCTTGTTTGAATATTATGCTTTTCGTCCGTCTAACTTTCGAAAATGGTCGCCGGGGATTGGAGTGAACCTTTCCTTTTCTGATTTTGATGAGCTGCCGGAAGTTTCGGAACTCACTGTTGATGGCGATGTTGCTTTTGTGGATCCGATGGTTTTTCCGGACAAGCGAATTTCTTCCCTGAAATGGATGCTTAACATGCTGGAAAATACGCAGCAGAGTAAGCCCTCATTCGGATGCTTTGGGATGCACGAATGGGCCATGGTGTACAAGACCGATAACCCACGCCACAACCAATTGCCTATGCGCATGAACCCGGATGAACTGGCAGCATTTGTGGAATCACGCCCCCTGCTCTGCACTCATTTTGATGCCTTTCGGTTCTTCACCAAGCCGGCTAAACCAATGAATAAATTTGAGCTTTCCCGCGAGAAATTTCACGAAACCGAGCAGCCAGGGTGTATTCATTCCAATATGGATCTCTACAAGTGGGCCTTCAAAATGTATCCGTGGATTCCCAGCTTCCTCATCCTCGAAGCCTTCGAACTGGCCATGGAAGCACGTTACATCGACATGCAGGCGAGTCCTTACGACATGCGTGAACACGGGATGGAGCCCATCAAAATTGAGACGGATTCCGGCCGAAAGGAATACAAGCAGAAGCAGGAAATGATCTTTGAAAAGGGGCTTCCTGTTCGGGAGAAGATTATTTCCCACATGCAGGATCTGCTGAATGCCGTTGAGAAATAAGCTTATTCAACGATCACTTCGTATTTCTTGATCAACAGCTCATCACTAAACGATGAGTAATAATATCCCTCATCGTCCCGGACGGAAAGACTCCCCAATTCTTCCACAAACTCCGAATCATCGAAAGTGTAAAGCAATTCGTGGTTTGCATTGAATACATCCAGAATTTCGGCATATGCCGGCTCATCGGTTTCTCCGGTTGAGGCCCGGCGGGCATAGGTATGTGGGTCGTCAATATTGGTGGGATAGCGCACCCGAACCAGGTAACCTCCGTTGTCCAGGAATACCGGAGAACTGATATTTCCCAGGCCATACAGCGTCACACTGTTTTCAGTGGAATAAATACCGGGACCTAAAATTCCATCAAAATCGCGGCGGACTTCCGTTTTCAAATTCCCCTCATGATCATACATCTGATGGATATACTGCGTGTTGTATGAGTAGATGAAACCCTCATCAAGCAACTTGATTCCACCCCGAATGGTGGCCCTGCTGTATTCCTCATCTTCGGTTTCTATGATATTCACATTGCCTTTGACCCGAAGGCTATCGGTCAATTCCATGGTGTAGACCAACGCGCCTACCGTTCCAAAATTAGCTCCACTCATCAGGATCGTACCATCATCTCCAATATCTTCCAGGCTCGCAAAGCTAATATCTTTTGGGAGATCATAACTCTTGATAAAATTTCCGTTCAGATCAAATTCATCCAGCCGTGTACCCTGTATATTGGCCACAAATAGTTTATTGTTGTGAACGTTCATCCCAAATGGGTTTTCGAAATCGCCCGGGCCTTTACCTTCCTCTCCGGTTTCCCAACGCAGATTTCCTTCCGGATCCAAAGAGATCAGCTTACTCAACCTTCGGTCAATGAAATAGAAATTGCCGGCTTCATCAATTTGGAGATAGCCAATGCTGCTGATCACCGGTTCCTCAATCCCGGAAAGATCGATGGTTTCCAGCAGTTCAAATTCTACAGGAGCTGATTCTTCTTGCAAAGCCCCTTCAGCAGGGTTATAGATCACTCCGTTTTCTTTTATGATGGTTGAGGCATCATCTTCACCATTGCCACATCCAAAGCCGGTTGCCATAAGCAGAAGTGCCAAAGTACAGGTAGTAATTCGATGTTTTGTAAGGTTCATATCTCTGATTGAATTGTTAGTAGTTAATTTGATCTAATTTCAGGCATTTTTATGTAACCGCAATGAACGCTAAGGCTGCGCAAAGTTCGCTATGTCTTTACTCAAGGTTTTCATACTTCTATTATCACTCTTCACCCGTTCCGATCTTTTGCTCCGTACGACCGACCAGTGCAGCTCTGCCTCAAACCTGCCCTACTTCATTTCAAAGTATACAACTTCAGGATTTGGTGATATAGAGTTGATGGAATACAAACGATTATTGTCCTCGTCTACTGACAAATAGCGATACAGTCCACCTGTTAATATAAAAGAGTCCACTAAATTACCTTCCCAGTCAAACTTATATAGCTTGATAAGATCGACATCCTGAAATTCATTATTGTCTATAACTTCATCCATTTCATTCAACGATTTCCCTACATAAGAAGCGTAAACGTAATTCGCAGAAGCAGTGACCCCATAAAAATTAGCTTCCATGTTTTCTATATCCTGAAGCTTTCCAAGCTCAACATCAGATGGCAGATCTGTTTTTGCTACCATCTCTCCCTCAAAATTGACTATATGCAATTCAGGCATATATTTTGAAGCCACAGCTATAAGCTCCTTCTCATTGTTCACCCCGAAAAAACTTTCAAATAGATAACTTTTTTCTCTGTACTCATATTCACTTAAATCGTACTTCAAAGGATTAAAGTATGTCGTTTGATCGGTGTTCACATTCGTAAAAGAAATATATCCATTACTTAATCCACCACTCGAAACTACCGTAGTGTCATTAATGAATGCTGAATATTGGGAAAGCATTAACTCAGGCGGTAATATGTATTCGTCTGATTTTGAGTACACCATTTTCCCATCATCACTAACCGATGTGGTAAACACTTGAATTCTTTTTTTGACCCAATCATAGAGTTGCGTATTTCCTGTAAAAGTGGTTGAAACAGGATGTTGAATCATTTCAGAATATTCATCAGGTCCTCTTCCTGATACACCAAATGACTCCATCATCTGATATTCATCAAGGTTAAAAAATTTGAACTTACCAGAGTCCAAATTCGATTCAATTACTAAAAGACCTGATTCTAATACATCCAATCCTGAAGGAACCAATAATTCAGTATCCTGAACTTCTACCACATTAGGATGCAGCTGTTTTGTAGCTTCGTAAGTTGCTTCGTTGACATCATCTATTTTTCCACATGAGGCAACTAAGAAGAGCAAAAATATTGAAAGGATGCCTTTATTTATTCTAAATTTATTAACTGGTAAATAACTCACAATTAAATATTATTTATAGGTTTAAGCAATTTCTAATAATCGTTACAGTACTCTGCGTTTGATCCATCAATTCTTAACTTTCCAACCATCACCCCTCACCCGCAACCCCGTCATTATCAGCAACAAGATCGTACTTATTGAAAGCCCCCATATTACCACAATCGCCAGGTTTTCCCAGAATTGGTTGTTGCCGAAGATCATCATGGGGATCAGTCCGGTGATGGTGGTTACGGTCGTGATCAAAATGGCTCGGATGCGTTTTCGGTAGACATGCACCCAGCATCTCAAGCCAAAAATACCGTTGCCGTTTTCCAGTTGTTTTTGGTGATAGATGAGGATGGCGTTATTCACCACCACGCCTATGCAAAGCAGCGACCCGGCGATGGCTCCTCGATCGAAAGCCATATCGTTGGCCAGTCCGCCCAGCATAATTCCGATCAAACTAAACGGAACCGCCATGATCACAAAAATGGGATATTTCACGCTTTCCAGCAGGGCCGAGACGATCATCCACACGCTTAGCAGGCTGAGTAGTGCCACAAAAATGAAATTCCGGCTGCTGTCGTCACTCCCAAATCCAAAAAATCCGCGCCCAAATTCGATCTTGGCTCCCACCGGCACCGGAGTGGTTTCAACGACCGATTCTATGAATTCCCTTCCCATTCTGTAGTTCCCCAAATAATCGACCGAAACCGTTCTTTCATACGACTGGTTGGTCCGGCGAATTTCATTCAACCCGCCTTCCTGCACTACTTCTCCTATCCGACTGATGTTGAAGTTCACCTCGCCAAACTGACGCGTGCGATTCATCATATCTTCCTCAAAAGCTTTATCCCGCTCGCTGCGGCCGATCAGATACATTTCCTGTCCGCCAAATTCTACTCTTCCGACCGTATTTTCGGGATTCAGATCCAGCATCAGCGTGGAGATCACTTCCCTCCGGTTCAGGTCATTTGCCAGAATTCGTTCTTCATCCAGTCGCAAAATATACTGCTGAAAGTCATCGCGGCGGGAGTAATAACTCGAGTTGATATCCACTTCCCTGACTCGCCGACTGGTTTTTAGGCGTCGTTCAAGATCTTTAGCAAGGTTCAGCAATTCATCATAGGAATACCCCTGCAGACGAATGGAATGATTGGACGAGCCGCCTCCAAATCCCGTACTTATTCCGGGGATATTCAGCCCTTGTACAGAAGTGGCAAAATTCCCGGTGCGGGCCCCAAGATATTGCGCCTCAGCATAGAACTGATAAGGTTCAGATCGAAAAACAAAATCCGGGTCGACCACAAAAAGTATGCGGGCTCCAAAATATTCCGAAATATTGGCCTCATAGTAGGTGAATGCATGTGCGTACGGATCCACGATCTTCTCATAGTTCTGTACGATCTTGTCGATCTCAGAAAGCGGAGTGCCCTGAGGGGAACGGATATAGACGCTCACCGTTTGCTGATTGTTCCGGCTCCATGGACTTCCAAAATAGGTCTCCTCTGAAAATTTCTTGGACAGCCCGCCGATCCATCCGTCAATAGCGTCCCGGTTATCAAAATACACTTGTGTGAATTCCGGCCAAACGGTTCCTTCTTCCGCATCCCAATCCGGCTCTTCTATGGCAAATAAGGGGATTCCGATCGCTCCAATTAAAATCACCGGAAGGACCCAGCGGAGTTTCGACTTCAGTAAGAAACTTTTCATCAGCCACCGGTTCACCCATTTAGAAACACGGCTTGTTTTCTTTTGTTCGGATATTTTTGGGGTGAGCCAGACCAGCGAGTAGGGAATCCATGTGAAGGCAATGAGGACTGAGCAGACCAACGTAACCGTTAATGCAACGGCCAGCGGAACGAGGAAGATCCGGAGTTCATCGAGGGCAAAAAGTAAGGGGACAAAGATCCCAACGGTCGTAAACGTACTTCCCAATACCGGGACTACCGAATTCCCAATTTCTTTAGTGATATGGGAAATTCGATCCGATTTTTCTTTCGGCAACCCGGGATTCAGATGCTCAAAAACCACCACGGCATTATCGATGAGCATTCCCAGCGCCACGGTAATTCCCGCCAGCGTGATGATATTCAAACTGTAGCCCATCAGGTATAAGACGATCAGACTCAGCAGCACCGAAAAGGCCACGCTGCCCATGATCACAAATGGAGCCCGCAGTTTTCGAATGAACAGGATCACCACAAAAAACACCAGGATACCGCTGAAAATAGCTTGCAACTGAAGGTCATCAAATTGCTGTCGAAGTTCTTCGGTGGAATCGACGGTGAGCATGAGGGAAAGCTCTTCAGGCAGCAGGGCTTCGACCTCGTCCATAGCCGTCAACACATTTTCAGCGAGCGTAAAAGCATCGGCACCGGATTCTTTTACAAACTCGATGGTCAGCGCCGGATCACCATTGATGCGCTTGATGGTTTTGGCGGGATAATCCTGTACCGATATTTCCGCAAAGTCATCCAGCACCAGTTGTTTTCGGGAGCCGGGAAGTTCGATCTTGAGTCCGGCAATATCGGCAATACTCTTGAATTTGGGCGGAATGATGAGGCTGTAGCGCGAAATGCCTTCTTCCACAAATCCGGCCGATCGCCAGCTTAGCTGCTCCCTCACCTGCATCAATATTTGTCGTGGCGAAAGATTAAATCTCTCTACCTGGTCAATATCAAATTCGATCATCAACGCCGGATCCTGTACGCCCCGAATGGCTACTTCTGCAAGTCCCTCTATGGAAAGTAATTTCGGGCGGATATTGGTCCGCGTATACTCCAGAAGTTCGCGGGGCGCCATATCCCCATTCAGCGTATACACGATGAAGGTTTGCTGATCCTCCAGTTCTTCAGGTACCTGTCGGCTGATGCTGGGCGGTGAAATGCTTTCGGGGAGATTTTCATCCAGCGTGAACAAATACTCGCGCAGTTCCAGCACTCGATAATCTACGGGAGCATCCTTTCGAAACGTAATAGTGACGGAAGAACGGCCTTCCTGGGTGATGGAGCGAATGTCGGTTACATCCCGCAGCCGGTTGGCTTCGCGTTCCACCTCGCGGGTGATCTCCATTTCCATGATCTCAGGTGATGTACTTCCCCAATTATAATTCACCGTAACGGAAGGCAGATTCAGCTCCGGCGTACTCTCGATCGGCAGCACACGCCACACCGCTATCCCGATCACACAAACGATGATGTAGAAGAAAGAGATGAGATATTTGCGATTCAGTAGCTGGTGCAAAGCTAAGATTTGGGTTTAAGAGTGTTTATAAAGAAATTTTTAATTTTAAATGTTGAATTTTAAATGATCTGTAACCATTTAAAATTCAACATTTAACATTTCTAATTCACTAACAATGGTACCACTTTCTGTTGATGGCTGATGCTGAAGTGTTGATCTACCGCTAAAGTGTCGCCGGGGTTGATGTCTTCGTGATCGATCAGGACATGTTCGGAATTCATGGCAACTGGTGTTACATAAATCCATTCTACTTCTTCATTATTCAGGAGGCGAAACACCAGTGTTCGGCCATCTCTTTCCAGTAAAGCCTCTCGGGGCATTCTGACTTTGCTTTCCCGACTTCGGACGAATACGCGTCCATCTACGGTCATACCTGTTTTGAGATCGTAGTCGTTGTTTTCAACTTCCACCAGCACCTGACCGGTTTTGGTATCGGGATTCACTTCGGGGGAGATGGCGATGATCGCGCCTTCATACTCTGTGCCACCCGGACCAAATACCTGCACCGACATCCCTTCAGCCAGATTATCAATCTCGGATTCCAGCACATCAAAACGAATACGGGCGGTAGCAGCATCGATCAGGGCACCAAGATCCGCTCCTGCTGATACATACGCCCCGCTTGAAACTACCTGCTGGGTTGAAATTCGGCCATCAAAAGGTGCTTTTATGGTGGTATAACTCAGATTCAATTTTGCCCGCTCCCAGGCCAGTTCCGCTTCAGCAAGTCCGGTGGTGATTCTCAGTAAACTCTCATTCTGATTTTCTGCATCTCCATTTGAGTTCCGAAATCTTGCTTCGATCTCATATTCATTCTTTGCACTCCGATATTCGTTATACGCACTCCGCTCCTGATTCACCCATTCCTCATCATCCAGCTTTAGCAGGATATCGCCTTTTTCCACCAGCCGGCCTTCTTCAATGTTGTGCTCTTCCACAAAACCGCCAATTCTTGGGGTGATCTGAATACGCTGCAGCGGCTCTACCACTCCCCGGCTCTCGATATAGAAATTCAACGGCTCATCGTCCACCACATCGAAAACGACTTCAGGACGGATTTCCACGCTGTCCGCATCGGGTGCTTCCGGCGTGTCCTCCTCACTTTTGCACGCAGTAAACAGGGTTACAGTGATCAGTAAAAAGGGAAGCAATTTTAGCATCATTTGTAGTTTCATAATACTTGATCTATTTAATACTCTGAGTCACATTGTGGTAATTAAAAATTCAAAATGAAAAATTTAAAATAACTCATGGTCTGACGGCTCTAAGCCCGTCTGACCAATAGTTTTTTCAAACTCAGTCTCCTATAAAATCCATCAGACGGGTAATCCGTCAGATGGAAACTAGCACCCATTTTTAATTTTAAATCTTCTCATATACAAATCCTTCAAAATTCATCATTTCCAATTTCAAAATTCAACGGCTCAGCGAGCCGTGCTACGTTCTTATTTCTTCCGAGAATTCGGAACTTGTTCGATGTTGGATGTTCCATTTGTCCATTTAAAGACCAGTGGGATCAAATACAAGGTTAAAAAGGTGCTGGTGATCATTCCGCCCATAAGTGCAATAGCCAGTGATTGCCGGAATACATATCCATCCCCAAAAGGAATGAGCATAGGGATCAGGGCCAGGATGGTCGTCACACTCGTCATTACTACGGGACGAAACCGGTTGATGCCTGCCTGCTTGATAGCCTCGTTAAGATCCCCGGTTTCATCAAAATATCTTCGCATGAAATCCACCTTCAGAATGGAGTCATTGACCGCAATTCCTGTGAGGATCAAGATCCCCATAAACGAGAGTGCATTTAAGCTCACGCCTCCGATGTACATCGCAAAAAAGGAGCCGATCCACGCAAATGGAATCGCGAGGATGATGATGAACGGATACTTCAAATTCTCGTACTGAATCGCCAGGATCAGGTAGATCAGCAATACGCTGATGAACAACAGCCATCCCAATTCCTTTAGTAAAGTGATCACCTGTAATGCCGACCCGCGAATCTGAATTTCGTAGCCCGACTCCTGCATAAAACGGTTCACCAGCTGCTGAATTTCGCCACCATCCCACCACCAATCCATGAAGGTCAGATCGGAGTTGTAGGTCAGGATCGGTGACTGCCGGATACGTTCGATCTGCTCGGCTTCGTTAATTCGATTGATCTCAGCCACATCCGTCAAGGGTATAATTTTATTTTTGATATCCAGGGTGATCTCTTGCGGATCCAGTGTCTGTCCCTTCTCCCCGATCAGGCGGATGGCAATTTGCTCATCCTGCCGGTTCCAGTCTGTGATGAATGCACCGCGTGTCAGTGATTCCAGGTATCGAATGATCTCATTTTCACTCAGCTCAAAGGCCAGCAATTCTTCCGATCTGAACTGAATTTGGTACGCCTGAATCCGTTGTGGATATTTCAGCTGTAGATCCATTTCGCCATAACGACGATTCATGAATTCCTCAAAAGCTGCAGCTACCCGCTCGCTGAATCCACGGTCGGTGCCCACCACGCTAAACTGCACCGGGGCATCCTGACCAATTCCAACCACGCCGGTTGCATCGTTCGACATTTTCCGGAAGGTCCAGTTGGCGTAGGTTCGGGCCACTCCTTCCATAATGCGATCCACTTCCGCCGCTTCTTCAAATCCGGAAACGGGAACCGAAATGGTGAATTTATTGAGCCCCTCGTTGGTGATGGAGCTCAGATTCGTGTTATCGGTGTAGCCGCCGAGGGATAAAATGTTGGACTGATCGGTTCGCTCTAGCAAAATTTCAGCGATATCGGCTGAGGCTTGTTTGGCAGAACGTAGCGCGGTGTTTCCGGGCATGGACACCAGGTAATCCACTTTAGATGGTTCGTCAGGAGGAAGCACGGCTTTTTCTGTGGTCATAAAAGCGAAGCCGGCTCCCGATAACAAAATCAAAGCCAGTAGTATAATTGGAAGAGGTTTCTGAATGACTTTGCCCAGATTTCGCTCATACGCCATCACCACTTTATCCAGTGAGGCAGAGACTTTACTGAGCATTCCCTTGGATTTCGACTTCTTGCTGATCTGCGCCACAAAAACGGGTAGAATAAACAGCGCTACAAGTAACGAGGCGATCAAACTGAAGGAAAGCGTGGCGGCCAGGTCGCGGAAAAACGCGCCTTCAAATCCCCCGAGAAAAATGAGCGGGAGAAATACGGAAATGGTGGTGAAAGTAGAAGCTGTTACGGCCAGACTGATCTCCTTGGTTCCTTTCCGGGCGGCCTCAAATCGACCCAACCCTTTTTGGCGGTAGCGACTGATATTCTCCAGCACCACAATGGCATTATCCAATAGCAGTCCGATGCCGAGAGTGAGTCCACTGAGGGAAATGATGTTGAGTTGAATATCGAACAGGAACATCACCACAAAGGTGAGGAAGATGCTGACGGGAATGGAGATCCCGATAGTGAACGGACTGCGCGCATCATCCAGAAATAGGAACAACACGAGGAAAGCCAGCACGCCACCGATCAGCAGGGTTTGCAGCAGGTTGGAAATGGAATTCTCGATGTAGCTCGCATCTTCCTGTATCACCTCGATGAGGATATCCGGGTTTTGATCACGGATTTCGTTCAGTACATTTTCCAGGGTTTCAAAAACTTCTACCGTATTGGAGCCATATTCTTTTTTGACGAGCACATTCAGCACCTCTTCCCCATCCAGGAGCGCAAAAGAAGTCGGGTCGGCTTCGGCCATACGGATCTCCGCCAGTTCTTCCAGCAGCAGTACCCGACCACTTGCCAGGGAAATGATCGGCGTTTTGCGCAAATCATCCAGCGACTCGATCCGGCTTTCGATCTTGAGGGCGTATCGGTACCAGCCGTCGCGCAGTTCTCCCGTGGAGGAAAAGATATTGGCATCGCTTACCGACTGCTCGATTTGTGAAAGCGACAATCCATAGCGGTCAATGAAACGCGGGTTGAACCGGATCTGTACTTCCGGCTGAACTTCTCCCACCAATAACGACTGGGCGATTCCCTCCTGCTGTTCCAGTCGGCGCGTAAACACCTGATCGGCCCAGCGCTTGAGGGAGAGCCGGTTTGAAAATTCCTGATTAGATACATTGGCCAACTGCAGGGCAATGGTCGCGATCGGCTCATCCGAAGCGGAGGAATACACCAGTTGGGGTCGCTCGGCCTGATTGGGGAGCATGTACCGCGCCTGATCCAGTCGCTCCCGAACGTTCAGGAAGGCGATATCCATGTCGAAACCCCATTCGAAGGTGAGGAAGATGAGACTTTGTCCTTGCCGCGAAAGAGATTCAATTTCCTGCACGCCCCGAACCCCGGAAAGCATGCCCTCCAGTTGCTCAGTAATTCGGAACTCCACTTCCGAAGCAGGCGCCCCGGAATAATCCGTCCGCACCAATAGTGTGGGCCGGTCAATATCCGGCATCAATTCAATCGACAGGCGTTCCAGTGCAATGCCCCCGAAAATGAGCACGGCCAGAACTAAGATCACAGAAGCTATGGGTTTTTTAAGCAGCAAATGGAGAATTTTAGATTACTTAGAGGAGGATAGTAAAATAAATTGGGATATGGAAACTATGGGATTAGTAGTTTGGGGTTTTCTTGGTTGATGACGAGTGAAAGTGGAGCGTGGTTCTGGGTGGCTGCTGATAACTAATCAATGGAACCGGGTGGTCCCGAGTGGCATCCCCAACCGGGTGGTTGGGGATGAGTATAAAAGCGATGGAACGTGATTGAGCGAATGATCACTGATTAGTTGTCCTCGTTCCGGTGCTCTGCTCCGGAATGCCAAACCGAGGCTCTGCCTCACACTAAGTACTGGTTCACTCATTATAAGCTTAACTATTACAGTGTCATTTAGAAGACAGCGATTACTTTTCCAACAATTTGGGTTTCATCTATAAACCCCCAAAACCTACTATCCATACTCTCAAAAGGATTATCCCCAACAACAAAATAGTATCCTTTGGGAATATGCATAGTACAAACCGAATTATTTTCAGACACAAACTCGAAAATACTTTCTACCTCCTCTACATTACGATAGAGTATATTAGCATACTCAATACAGGCGGCAACTTCTGATACAAGATCATTTTTGATAGAGAAAAAAATAGGATCATGAGGAATAAAATAATCTCCCTTAATTATACCTTGATCACTGATTTTTAAAATATCTCTTTCTTGACCAATTACCCTTTTAACAAAGCTAATATTACTAGGATTTTTTACTATTATAATATCTTTAAAATCATGTTTTTTATTACCAAAATATGATTTATCGACAACCACATAAGTTCCATCAGCAATAGAATCTAACATTGAATTTCCCTTAACCTGATAAATTGCAAAAAATAGAGAAAAGGAGAATAATCGTTATCAAAACTGATATAACCGTGATTGAAAACTTAATTAACACTTTTTTCTTTTGTTGGTAAATCATTCAATCGAAATATCTTTAAATAATTTTCTCTTCTTTCGAAATCAAAGGTATCAAGAATTATATACCTTCCATTAGTTACCATGCCTTTTGCTAATTCAGCAATTTTAATTGAAAATTCGTAGGCCAAATTATCAACTGAATAGAAATCAATTAGATTACCGTAGGCATCTTTCCGTCCTGAATAAAAAACCCACACATTCTTATCATTGACACCAATGCCCCTGGAATGAAATACGGATTCTTTATTTCTTTTATAGGTAACTTCATTGTTGGTCTTTGAGGCAACTACTTTCTCTTTGCTTTCTTTAAATTCAACAAAATTTACTTTTTCCTGGAATTTTTTATTTAGATAGGAATATTTTTTTAGAATTCCTTCGTCGGTACCTGAATAAAAAATATTTTCACTATTCATTGCCAGATGACCATTTTCCATCATTGAAACGTTTTCCTTTTTTCTACCCGGTTCTGCTAAATAAGTGATTAAATTTCCATCATAGTCATATACAGCGATAGAGCCATCAGAATGAAATCCTGAATTGTATAATGCTATTCCATTACTGTTACATGTTACTCTAAATGGTACAAACTTTTTTGGCCTAAAAGATTTCACCAATTCGCCATCTGCACCATTCCATATAGAAACTTTTGCAAGATCCGGATCTACAATTACAACTCTTGACACTCCTTTCTCATTATTCAGACATATTCCTGTTGGGTTTCTGAATTCTCCGGGTCCTGATCCTACTCCATTTCCAATTTCTTCGAAAGCAATTATGTTGAAATTCGAAGAATCCTCAAATTTTAAGCTTACCAAGTTTCTTATTCCGTAATCATAAATGAAGACCTTATGCTGGATGGCATCAAATACTACCAGTTCAGGTCGAAACAATCCTTCATCAGATGGATAAAATGAAGCTATTTCAGATATTACGTTCTCTTTGAAAATTCTATCTTTATTAGAATTTTCAACTTTCGGTTGTCCTTGAACGTATACGACGATAAAAAAAGAAAAACAGAAAAGTATTCTTAGAAACATATCATATGAGTTTAAAACCCCAGCTCCAATAAGCTGGGGTTTATTCTGATTATAACTGGGCTAGTTCCTCAGGGCCACCTGAGACAGTAGTATAGCAGGTGCGCTTAAAAGCACCCCAAAGTATTTCTACAACCATACACATATCCGTACCTCCGACACACCCATTATCATTACATGGTCCGGCATAGACAGTTTGATCATTAACTAATGATAAATTACTGCCTTGAACTTTATTGTCAATTTGAAAACCACTGACTAGAACCATTAGTGTTAGAATGGCAATTACACTGCTTATCTTTTCTTTTATCTTCATTTTATTATACCTCTTTTATTATTGGTGTTTATATACCCCATCTGGAGTAGTCTTTTAGTAATATTATCTTCATATGAAATCCAAAGTGTCATAATTACGAACACTGTGTTTCTCAACACCATAATTAGATCAAATCTACCAAATGAAAATCTACCCAAGCAACCACATGCGAATTGCCAATTATCAAAATATCCTATCAAGCTTATACCTAGAAAGCCCCCAAATAAGAACAGCACAGATTTCTGCACCATTTGAGATTCTTTTTTATAAACCAATGCAATCCCCATTATTATTTCAACTACACTAATTGTATAAGTAAATAAGTAAGCGAACCTTTGTTCTAATAGCTCAAAAAATAGCAGCACCTCAACAAGATTATCTGGCATTACTAATTTCAATATACCTGCTATAAAAAGCACCCCACCTAATATCCATCTGAAATATTTTGTAACTGATATTTTTGTCATTTTTCGTTCCCCTTTTTTGAATCTCCCTTGTAGTCTAATTGTTACACCCTTTCATGACAAATACTTTCGTTCCCTCTTTTTACTCCTCATTATTACTCCCCATTTTTCCACTCTGTAGGTGGCTTCCCTGTATGGTTTTTTATGTACCTGTTTAGGTCTTTTTCATCTCCTATGCCAAGCTCAAATCCTACTTCAAAGCAAGTTGCATGGGGATTATCTTCTACAATCTGTTGAAATTTTTCTATTCTAAGTTCAACAAGCTTTGGCTTAGGAGGTATTCCAAAATGTTTCTTGAATTTCCTGGAAAAGTACTTCGAGCTATCATATCCCATCTTATCAGCCCATTCCCCCACCGTTCTTATTTCTCTTAAATTTTCACGTGCAACTTGCAGTGCTTTTTCTATTGGTTGTTTCATGATAATGAGTTTACATTTTTACCTCAGGTGTTTGTCATTGCCTTTTGACCTGATCAAAATGTCCTTTTCATTAGATGAGTTTGTCCCCATCCCCAAGCGTTTCACCGCTTACGGTTTTTTCCGTGTTTCTATCAAGAGATAAAACCCGTCTATTTGTTACATTAGAGGTTTTTAATAAATAAAAAGGGATTGTATTCACTAGCCGGAATCAAAAAAAAGAATGGGGCGTGATTGAGAATATCCAATATCCAACACGGAACACCCAATGATGAAGTATTATAACTGGACATTGGGTGTTGGCTATTCATTATTGGATATTCCCTGGTTACCACAGCCTCGGTGCATTTCAACCACGGGAAGCCGGAGCTTCCCTGACTGCTTTGCGAAGATAGACCTTCGCAACGAGAGTAAGTAACGCGACTCTCCAGAGTCGCAAGTATGGTGGGCATTACTTTTAGTTTCAGGCGGAGTCTCATGGAGCAGGCACCATGATGAGGAAAAATATTATGATTACTAGTTTTACTTACTTCTTATCAATTACAATTCATTCCCCACAAAATAAAAGTTCAGGGCACTACCCTGTATAATCTCAGAAAACTCCCCGGCTACATTTTTCGAGTTATCCCCAATACGACCATAAATGTTTCTATTCCGGAGAAAAACTGATTTATACCTAAAACCAATTCGAGAATTATGCTCCTCACTATCTACCTGTATATTTTCCAGCGTGAGTAGCACATCTTCAGATACCACCAATTCAAAAGGAGTAAGATTTACGGATACCACTCCTTGTTTCTGAACACCTTCGAGCAACACATTCTCCGAAACAAGGTTTTTACCAATTTCCCCATCATTGAATTCATAGATATTGACTCGATAGATCATACTATCTCCACTTACTCGGTCTATAGTAAAATGTGCACTTTTTAAATACGTAGGTTTTCTGATCTTGATGGGCGTACCGATCTCGTCTCCGGGTTTATTGGATGCTAAGTTGGTATATCCGGCAGGAAATCCCTTTTTGATTCCAAACGTCTTATCTCTGCCTCCTCCTTTATCCAACACCTCAAAACTCTGCATTTCATACGATGTTGGAGCCAGCCAAACTTTCTTCTTTTCTGTAAGATCCTCAATGGCCACTTTTTGTGAGATATAGCCTATGGCTGAAAATAATGCTGAATCTGCCTCTCCCTCCGGTATTTCCAGACTGAATACCCCTTGCCTATTACTCACCGTTCCTATCCCCAATTCAACCACTCCAATATTGACATAAGGCAATGCTTCTTCAGTCTCCCGATCTATCACTTGACCGTTTATCACTTGTCCCCATCCCATATTTTGTCCTAACATTGACACTGTTATTAAAAGCCAGAAACACCTCATGAAAACTTATTCAATAGTTACGATTACCATTCATCTATACACTGCTAAAGAGCTGTTCGTATAATATTGATACAAGTTACAGCATAATTGTAAAGCAGAAAACTCATAGATATCCTTAAAACTCTTAAATCAAGGCCTGGCTACCGGGATTTGATCCATGATCAAAAGGATTAGCAGATGTACAGGATTTAATCTCTAACCTCATTTCATCCTGGTTAAGTAGGTCGAGCTTCAAGCGGTTCACTATTCGGAATAGTAGGGTCAACGGGATGCCGGAGCTTCCTTGACTGCTTTGCGAAGATGGGCCTTCGCAATGAGTACAAACCTTTATTAATCTTTGGTCATTATAGTTTGAGGCAGAGCCTCTATAGAGCATTCCGCAGCAGAGCGGCGGAACGAGTTTTATTCAACTCTCTTTGATCAGCGCTTCTTTCTTTTGTTTGGGAAACTGTTTGATCTCATACTCGCGGCTGCAGGCTTCTGATTGATTGGGATGGGATTCTACAAAAACAACTTCTTTCGGGGTATGGGCTTTCAGGTATTTTGCCCCTTTTCCCTGGATATGCTCATTCCAGCGGCGGATCAGGTGATTGGTGCATCCGGTATAAATACTGCCGTTGGTGCAGCGGATCATATATACAAACCAGTTCTGTTGCATTAAAAGCTCCGATCTTTTTTTATAGTGTAGTGCCCTAAAGCAGAGCGGCGGGATGAGTTCTACGGATTACGCTCCGTCGGGGCTCCGGTCTTTCATTTTCCGTGTGCACAGGGCGTTGCGCTGTGTTGGTGATGACGCTCCTTTGGAGCTTAGTATTTCAAATTTACTTCATCACTTTATTACTATATCACTACTCCCCGATCTCAGCCAGCGCTTTTTTCACTTGTTCCACGTCTTCATCGGTGATCTCAAAGTGAAAAGTGGCACGAATGGTGTTGGGTCCAAAGGGAATCATCTGTATGTCTTTCTTCGCCAGTTTTGCTATTACATTTTCAGCGGTTTCATTCACCGTATCAAACAGCAGGATGTTGGTTTGAAGTTTATTCATGTCTACTGCCAGGAATTTGCTATCGAAAATGACTTGTGCCACTTCTTTAGCTCTGCGATGATCTTCGCCGAGTTTGTCCCAGTTGTTTTCGAGGGCATAGTCGGCAGCGGCGGCCAGCAATCCCACCTGACGCATTCCCCCGCCCCACATCTTCCGGAAGCGACGGGCTTTAGCAATGCGCTCTTTGGATGAAAGCAGCATGGAACCGACCGGAGCTCCGAGTCCTTTTGAAAAACAAACGGAAATGGTATCGGCGATCTCCCCGAAAACTTCTGGCTTCACATCCGTGGCCGTCATGGCATTCCAGATACGGGCACCGTCCATATGCACATACAATTCTTCCCGGTCGGCAAATGCCTTGATGGCTCGCAATTCCTCTTCCGAGTAGCACACGCCGCCACCTTTGTTCGTGGAATTTTCCAGGCAAATGACTTTAGTGCGGGGCTCCCAGTCAAAATGTCCACGTTTAGTGTGTTCAAGGATCCCGGGATTCAGCTTTCCGTCTTTGCCATGCAACGTGCGAACCTGAACACCCGAAAGTGAAGAAGCCGCTCCGGTTTCATAATTAAAAATATGGCCCTTTTCGTCGATCAGGATCTCATCTCCGGGTTCGGTCAACACCTTCACCCCCAATTGGTTACTCATGGTTCCGCTGGGCACGAACAAGCCGGCTTCCATCCCAAACATGTGGGCTACTTTTTCCTGAAAAGCATTTACGGTTTCATCTTCCCCAAACACATCATCGCCTACCTTGGCCTGCATCATGGCGTCTAACATTTCAGGGGTTGGCCGGGTGATGGTATCGCTTCGTAAATCAATCATAGAATTCATTTTGCTTTTTCATTTTGATGGAATATAATCAATACCTAACGCGAAGCTAAGCCGCACACTCATTCATCATGCAAAAAAGTTTTAAATCCATGCGTTTTCCGCCTGTTTTTATCGGGAGAACCTGTCCTTGAAGATAGAAGCCAAATATGATCTCATTATTGCCGGCGGGGGATTGTCGGGACTGAGCCTGGCGTGGTACCTGGCTCGTGGAGGATATAAGGGACAAGTGCTGGTGGTGGATTCAACCTTTGCCCCACTTAACGACAAAACCTGGTGCTTCTGGACCGAGCGGGAACCGCCGTTCAAAGACATCATTTACAAGAGATGGAAAAAGACGTGGGTGTCGGTGCTGGATTACAGCACGTTTCGGTATTTGAGTGACTATACCTACTACTGCATACGCAGCGGAGATTTTCGGGAGCATGTACTACGTGAACTTCGAAAACACAACAATTTTGATCTGCTGGAAGAAAACATCCTCGATTTTTCATCCAATAAAAATAAAGCCATACTGCTCACAAAGAATGGCGATTCGTACCTGGCGAATTACATTTTCCAAAGCGTGATGAAACCGAAAGAGCTGGATGAAAGCAACATCAAGTATCCGTTGCTGCAACACTTTCTGGGTTGGGAGATAGAAACCACCGAACCGGCTTTTGATCCTGAGACCTTCACCATCATGGATTTCGATAAAGAATTTTCACCAGGAGTAGGATTCATGTATATGCTTCCATATACAAGCACTAATGCCTTGTTTGAATTCACGGCCTTTTCAGAGGAAATCTTGCCCAAGAAGGAATACAAGCAGAAGATCCGAAATTACCTGTACCATACTTATGGGTTAGACAAAGAGCATTATGAGATCACCCGCAAGGAGTTTGGCGTCATCCCTATGCAGGACTGGCCACACATTCCTTTTTATGAAAACAACATCATGAATCTTGGGGCAGTGGGCGGACAAACCAAGCCGAGTACCGGCTACACCTTCACCCGCATTCAGGATTACACTCAGCAGCTGGCTCATAACTTAATTCAGGGATTTGATCCACTTCCACCTAAAAAATCTAAGTTTAAGTATCGCTACTACGATCTGCTTTTACTCCACATCCTGTCCAATTCCACCGAAGACAGTCTTCGCGTTTTCCGTTCGCTCTACAAGAAAAATTCTTTGGATGAGATCTTCCGGTTTTTGGGAGAAGATACTTCTTTTGCTCAGGACCTCAAGATCATGAGTTCGGTTCCATATACCCCCTTCTTTAAAGCTATAGGCCATAACTTGAAACGATAACAGGTCATCTCCCATTGTAATAAGTGAATTCAAATCAAATTCATCAAGATTATGCAAGAAGAGACATTAAGAGATTATACAACAGATTTATACACGCTGATAAAACACACGCACAAAGCGGTGAAGACGCAGCAAACGTCAAGCAAGTTAACGAACGAAAAAGCGAGCACCCTTCTTCACGATATTGATTTGGCATTATCAAGCCAAATTGAGTCGTTAGATCAAATGGAAGGTTTGCTGAATGATGGCGCAAAAAGCACTATCAAGGAATCATTTGCTGCATTTACAGGAGCCATTGCCGGAGCTATCGATACCCAACGAAGTGATGCTGTTTCCAAGATGCTGAGGGATGATTACACCGCACTCAGCATGATCGCTACCGGATATACTATGCTGCATACGGTTGCGCTCGGTGCTAAGAACAGTGAACTGGCTGAATTTACCCAAAACAGCCTTACAAGAATTGCAGGACTGATCACGCAGACCAGTGAGATCATTCCACATATTGTAGCTGAAGAACTTGACATTTCTGAGGTGGCGGATAAAGCTGAAGCCAATACTCAGGAATCCTGGAAACCGGAAAATTTCCTGGAAGAAGCGTAGACGAATAATAAGACTACTTTGAGCCCTGCCCTGTTATCACGGCAGGGCTTTTTTATTGGGAAAACAAATAATGGGAAAGGAAAGCAGTTACAGCGGTTTCAGCTCTCAGCCGATTTTTACCCAGGGATACAAATTCGCCATTTCTTGCTTCGCAAAGCTCAATTTCACGATCAGAAAATCCACCTTCGGGACCTACTAACAGCAGGTTTTCTTGTTGTTGAAGGGGTTTGGGCTGAACCGGTTGCTCCGGAACGTGGGCCGTTATCAAGTGATGATCGTTGTAATGTTGAAGCACTTCATCCAGCGATTTCTTTATGATGATCTCAGGCAGCCATCTTCTCTTGCTTTGCTTGAAGGCACTTAGGGCGATAGCTCGAATTCGGTCTTCGTTGATGCGCGACCGCTCGGAATGATCGGCATCGAAAAGGCATATTTCCCAGGCATCGAGTTCCACGGCTTTTTCCACGGCAAACTCCAGCCGGTCTCTTTTTTTGATGACTCCAAAAGCGAGTACTTTTTTGATCTTTGGCTCCGGCACAAATTGCGTTTCCTGAATTTCAGCCTGCACCGAACTTTTGGTCGTGGATATGACCTTGGTTGTATACAGGTTTCCTTTTCCATCGGAAGCGTAGAGTTCATCACCCGGCTCAAACCTAAGCACTTTTGATGCATGCCGGGCTTCCTGATCGGTGAGTTCCAGCTGGTTTCCGGTGATGTTTTTGGGTTCTGTATAAAAAATATTATCCATGAATCGGCCATTCTTTTTTACCGCAAAGAGCGCAAAGGGTTCGTAAAGTTCGCCATTATTTTAGTTCAAATTTCATAATCCTTGGCTACATCTTACATCCCTCAAATTCTTCCTGTTCCCAGAGTTTTCTTTTATCTCATTCCCAAGCTCCTACTTAGGAATGTATTCTCTGACGCTCTGCGTCGGAGCGGATGTGGAACGGGACGAACCAACTAATTCGTCAGACGAAGATTCTACTCCAAACTTCAATGTTTCTTGTTCGATGTTGAATGTTCGATGTTCTTATAATAAGCTCCGGGTTCGAACTCGGTTTCGCCGGTTTTCAGCATCAGCTCTATGTAAGGAATGCAGAGTCCACAGCTGCAACTGCAAAAATTATCGGACTGAAGTTCTTCTACTGAACTGTAGCCTTTTTCTTCCACATATTCCTTGATCTCAGAAAAATCCCGCTTGTGACAGATGCATTTCGAAACCTTGAAATTGCTCATATTTATTGCTGAAAATGCTTACCGAGTTTCAGATCCTGCCCCTGATAATTACTTTCGATCTCATCTCCATACACAAACTCCGGTCGTTCGGCATTGGGCTCAAACTGCATGCTGAACATCGTTTGTCCGTCTTCGATCATGAATGGGACATCGTGGGAGCGGACTTCCAGTACGGCGCGGGCACCTTTGTCTTCCACGGTTCCGCCAAAACCGCTGTCAAAAAATCCGGCGTAGTGGGTGCGCAGCTCGCCCGATCCGGTATCGTAAGCCATCATCTCGCACGCCAGATGCGCCGGCACGCGAATGCGTTCTTTGGAAGCAAAAATGTAGAACGCCTCCGGTTCCAGAATAAGCTGATCGTGTGGTTGTGCATAGATCGGTTCCCAGAATTCACTTACGGCATAATGACCAATTTTATCCAGATCGATGAAATTATTGTGCTTCTTGGCCTTATACCCGATCACTTCTCCTTCCTTACCCTTCAGGTTCACGCTCATGAAAAGTCCCTGCTTCACCTTGATCTTTTCCATGGAAATGGGCGTCAGGTCTTCATTGAATAAAAGCGGATCGGAGCTGTGCACGCGCAGTAGATCCTGATCAGAAAGTACTTCGAGTCCATGCCGCACCCGAAGCTGATTCAATCGCTGCCCCGTCTTCACTTTGATGGAAAACGATTTCGGAACCACTTCCAGATACAATCCGCCTTTATAGCCAGGCGTGATCTCTTCAAAACGGTGTGAGTAATCGGTTATGACGCGGGTAAATACATCCAGTCGGCCAGTAGAGCTTTTGGGATTCGCCTTGGCAGACAGCGTTTCCACACTTCCGAGCTTTACTTCGCTGAGCTCTTCATCCCCATTGAAGAGTCCTTTCTGAACGGTATTATTGGATTCAGGCATGTTCAGACTTTCCAGCAGCGGAATGATGTACACGCAATTTTCCTCCAGCACGGCTCCATCGGTGATGGGTACTTCATACATCTTCAGCCGCTCTACTTTTTCCTGAACCGTTTCGGTCTCCGGCAAGAAACTACAACGGACTCTATAGGCAATTTCTCCAAGACGGAGGTCTATAGAATTGGGCTGAAACTGGTCATCCCGGATCGGATAATTTTTGTGTGAAGAAATGATCCCCAACTCTTTGAGTAACCTGAGTTTCTGAACGGGTAAAATTCCTTTTGTGCGTAGCTGAACTTCTTTAAGCGTATCTGGCATGATGGATTGCGTGCTTGATTTCGTGAGAAGATAAACAGCGTGGGGGAATATTCAATAACCAATATCCAACACATGATATCCAATTCCCAAAACTAGACTGGAGCTGACTTTCCTTCCAAAATATTGCAAGGGCCTAAAATGCATGACGTGCTAAGGAGTAATTCCAAGCCCCAAATGTCCTCTCTCTGGATTATAGCAGAGCTAAATCCGGTCTCTCTCCAAAGAGATAGCTCTGGCCAATGCATATGATCTCAGCTTTCTAACAACAATTTTGAGATGGATCAGGCCCCTGTGTCCCTTCGGAGGGACAGGAAGATCAGCTTCAGCTGTTGCTTCCGGGGAGGAGCGTGGCCATCGACAATGCCGGCCAGTCCAATGCAGAGCAGTCAGAGATAGGCTGTTTAGCTATTTCGATTTGTATAGACAAAAAATCATTTCCGAGCCATAAAGCCACCTGCCTATTCCATTCGTCGGACCACTCCTTTCTTTTTCAAGAAAACTACTCTTTTGCATTTTCAAAGTTAGTTTGAGCAAACTGTACGTTTCAGTGGTAAGACGAGATCCTGGCTATTTCAACCAATCCCCATATAGTTCAGGACGCCGATCTCTGAAGAAGAGTTTTTTAGCGTGAGATTGTTTCACTTTCTCCAGATCCACCTCACAGTACAAGATCTCCTCCGTTCGCTCTCCCGCCCGGGCAATTACTTTTCCTTCCGGATCTGCAACAAATGATTCTCCGGCAAAAGTAAGCTTCTCCTCTTGTCCAACCCGATTGCAAAGAGCCGCAAAATATCCATTTTGGAAAGCCGCTGTTCTTACTTCAGCCTCGTATAATCCCTCCGGCCATTCTCCAACTGAACCCGCCTGGGGAATGAACACGATCTCGGCTCCTGCAACAGCCAAAGCTCTCATGTATTCCGGGTAATGACGATCATAGCAAATGGCTACCCCGATCTTACCAAAAGGCGTTTCAAAAACCGGAGCTCCGTTATTTCCGGGCGTATAATATTGTTGTTCGTGAAAACAGGCGTACTCTGTGATATGGATCATCCGTGTGGTACCAAGGATCTCCCCATCGGTATTAATGACCGGAGAACTATCATAAAGAGCATCTCCATCTTTCTCATATAGATTCAGAATAATGACGACACCAAATTCTCGGGCAAATTCAGAAAAAGCATCTGTAATAGCCCCGGGAATGGATTCTGCAAATTCAGCCGGATCTTCAGGATCGGGATGCTGAGGATAGAACGGCTCGAAAGCCAGTTCCGCAAAACAGATGATCTTCGCTCCATTTTCTGCTGCATCCCGGGCAGCTTCCAAGCCCTTGCTTAGGTTTTCAGTTTTATTGCGTGAACAGAATTGTTGGATCAGGGCGATTTTCATAGAGTTGTGCTATTTGATCAACATCATTTGCAGGGTTTGAGTGAAATTACCTGCTGAAATTCGATACACATACAATCCACTCGAGAGGTTTGCCGCATCAAAAGTAACGGTATGCCATCCTGCAGATTTTCTTCCTTCCACTAGTGTTGAAACACGCTGTCCCAGCATGTTATATACTTCCAGCCGGACATTGGATGTTTGTGGAATTGCATAGCTGATTTTAGTGGTAGGGTTAAATGGGTTCGGGTAATTTTGGCTGAGCTTAAATTCAACCGGAAACTCATCCTTATTGATGGATAATCCGCCATTTCCTACTAAAGAGAAAACCACAGACCAATCGGAAGTGCCTCCGGTATTTTCTCCGCGAACACGCCAGAAATATTCTACATCAGCTTGAAGACTGTAGGGTAAGATCAGGGAGGTATCAGGTGCAACCAGGATTGAATCGACCATCAAGGTTCCAAATTCCTCGTCTTCAGAAAGATGGAACGTGTAAGACTCGGCCCCGTTGGATTGGCTCCATGTAAACTCTGGATTATCTATATAAACCCACGCTTCATTTTCCGGCAAAAGCAACTCAACCGAAACAGGGGCTTCAATGATCGTGGTAAAACCCCAGGTATCGCTCCAGGATCCTGCACCACTATTATTTGTCCCTCGAACTCTCCAGAAGTACTGCGTTTCATGATCAAGATCTGTTGCCACCGTAAATGAAGTTCCAGATATATCGCTGCTATCCGCCACTACATTATTGAATCCACTGTCGGTAGCCAGCTCGATCTGGTAAGTATCTGAATTATCAGTCTGCTCCCAGTTTAGCTCAGGAGTTAATGCTACATCGGTGCTTTCATCTGAAGGACTGCTCAAGGTTACAACTTTCGGGAGTTCTATAGGTTCCTCTTTCGTCTCAAATGATCTCGTGCTGCTCCAGTCTCCACTATTACCAGAATGAACACCTCTGACTCTCCAATAATAGGTCGTTAGAAAATCAAGGCTATCCTGAATGGTAACTGAAGTATTGGATGTAGTTGAATTCACGAGTGTTGAGGAAAAGTCAGAATCTGCAGAAAGCTGAACTTCATACTCCTCGATCGCTCCGCTACTCTCCCAGGTCAAAACCGGATTTATTGATATATCCTGTGCATTATCAGCCGGATTCGATAAAGACACCGTTCCAACCTCTGTCTCCCCTGCTGAAGAAGCTGATTCCCACTGAAAATTATCAACTGCTACTTGTCCTCCTTCGGCAGATTGCTGAAATCGAATGGTAAACTCGCCAGAGTAATCCACTGCAACCTCGCCGGAATTTTTCAATACATCAGTTTCATTGGTTGAAGAAACGGTTGTTACAAGCTCATCATTGATATACACCTCCAAATCAACATTAGTGCTGAACAACTGGATATAATCAAACGAAAAGCTGGAAATGCCTCCCGAAAGTGTCGTGCTTAAGCTGGCATTAGCATCTCTGGCCAGGCCGGGTGTTGGCCCTTCGATCTGAATATCACCACGCGCTTCCACGTAGTTCCAGGTATTTCCAGCGGCCCCGGCAAAACTTCCATTTTCGTAGCTTGAACCCGTTTCCGGAAAATTATCGAATCCTTCTTCGTTGGCAGAACCATTTCCGCTTTCAGCATTTACCTGTCCGCTTAGGGAAATACTTATCGTAGTTGCTCCCCCGGATGTGATCTCCATAGTTTCAGAATACGATCCTGCTGCAAGATCAGATTTCAAACGAACGCGAATTGTGGTCTCAGACACACTTCCATTATTTTGAGTAAGTACGATGGGAGAAGTAGCCACATCAAAAGCTCCACCTTCTTCGGATAGCTCAAAGTCCGTTGGGATAGAAATGCTAATGTTGTCTGTCAGATCCTGTCCACTTACCCTAAATATCTGTTCGGATGATGGCCCTGCTCCCGTATAAGAGAAACCGCTCAGAGAAGTTATCGTCGTTGTAATTTGCGGGTCATCAGCCGGAACCGAATCCACTGGATCCCAGCTAAGGTCATCAATGCCAATGCGATCACCATTCCCAGGTGTTTCAAACTCAAGCGTCACATCTCCCGAAATATCGATGTTTTCGAGAGTACTGGTTTGTTCTGAACCGCTGTAAGGAATAGTCCCGACTTCGGTTCCATTCACATAAACAGTCAGATCTCCATCCGTTCCGCTATATTTTCTCTGTGTGGTGAGTGTCAGTTTTGAAATTCCACCCGAGACTTGAGGTGAAGTCAGTTTTCCATCCCGAACCGTGATAGCAGCTCCGTTTATAGTCTCATCGGTTCTGGAATCGGTCGCCGTCCAGGTTCCGCCTTCATCACCGGTCCACGTTACATCCCAATATTGATTTGCTTCAACCGGTATATTTGAAAATGTTTCGGTATAGCCACTGGCAGGATCGGTTGTGCTACCTCCATCATCACTTCCGCCGTCATTTCCGCCACCATCATCTCCACTTCCTCCGCCTGTGCTTCCTCCTGAATAAAAATATGCGCGGCGGGCCAATGTAGTATCGTGAACAAATGGATTTCGGTTTCCCTGTACGGATTCTATGGCAATACTTCGGTCCACTTCTTCCTGATCAACCGGATCCAGTTGATGCCATTCATACAACGTTTCTTTCATTCCATTGAAAAAGCTCTCGTTTCCGGACACGCTTGAATTGTCTTGGTAGATCGTCCAGAAATAGAAAATAGCCCGGGCTACATTTCCTTTGAAATCCTCGCGTGGCTCAAATGCTGAATTGGTGGATTCACTATAAAGATCAATGTTGGATGATGGTATACTCGAGCTTTGAGAACTCAGGTAAAACCACTTATCGGTTTGTTCGTCAGGGATCTCAGCAAAAGGGTAATTACTTCGGGCTGAATTGGCTTCGACCCTTGTAGGAAAAAGATGATGGATATCGCCTACCATGGGACTTGCACTATTGAAATAGCCCTGTGGAAAGGTGTGCTCGGTATTGATTCCCTGGCTGAAAGCATCTCCACGCGTACTGGTTGTGATGGTGTAGCCGGTATACACGCCGGTAACCTGTCCGTTTTTATTGTCGATGGAACCGTACATAGCATCCCTGGCAGATCCGTAGCTTCTGGGATTGGTGGGATAGTAATCTGCCTGCAACTGATCGATGAGAGATGCCCCCGTTTCCCCGGAATGAATGCTTGAGTTCTGGGCTGAAACCAGGTTTATATTTAGAAGGAATACCCCGATTAAAATAAAACTGATTTTCTTTATTGTACTGATCAAGTGCATGAGATAATGTTCTGGTTGAATAAAATAAGTTCGGTTTTCTAAAAACCTTCCCGAAAGTACTTTCTTTTCAAGTCCTATGGTAGGTCAAATTCATAGTGAATAGGAGGGTGAAAATGAGTGCCGTGCCAAGGACAAATTCCCCGGCCCAAAAGTCCTCTCTCTGGATTTTGGTAAAACCAAATCCTATCTCTCTCCAAAGAGAGATAGCTCTGGCCAACGCATATGATCCCAGCTTTCCAACAACAATTTTGAGAAGGATCAGGCCCCCTGTGTCCCTTCGGAGGGACAGGAAGATTAAGCTTGCTCACTACTTCCGGGGAGGAGCGTGATCACCGCATTTATGCATTCTACACTTATGAATATCCAATAGCCAACACGGAATATTCAATCTCCAGGTTTTCTACTTGGTTATTCCGTGATGGGTATTGGGTGTTGGATATTCCTACAGCTGCTGTTCGTCTGCTTTCTTGCGGTCCCGCAATTTCTTCAGGGCATATCCCCCACCGGCAGCGGCAAGCAGACTAAGTCCGCCATCAATAGGTGCCTGATCCGGAGTAGCCGGCAAACCCGGAGGCTGAGCCATTAGAATGGTCGTTAAAAGCAGGGTGAAAGCGATCGCGAGAGAGATATAGATAAGTGTTTTCATAATCAGGAAATTTTGAATTTGAGATTATGAATGTTGAATGGTCTCCAATTCAACATTCATAATTCATCATTTATAATTACTTAATAAGTGTCATTTGTCGGGTGATAACCTCGTTGCCGGCCTGCAGGCGGTAGTAGTAGATCCCACTGGCCATGTTGGCGGCGTTCCAGCTCACACGGTAGCTGCCCGCTGACTTGTTCCCGCTGACCAGCGTTTCCACCTGCTGTCCCATTACGTTGTAGATACTCAGCTGCACTTCCCCTGCCTTCGCCACGCTGTACTGAATACTCGTGGTCGGGTTGAAGGGGTTTGGATAATTTTGCTCGAGGGTGAAGGCTTGTGGGGTATCGCCAAGCTCGGTATTGGTGGTTGAATTATTGGTGACCGTAACGGTGAAACGTGGTCTTTCTCCCCCTTTCGCCATTCGCTCAGCCTGTGGAGGCTGTGGATTTAGTATGGTCATAGTTGGGCCGGTTTTGGCTTTTTGAGTCTCTGCCAGATCAAATACGTAACTCTCTGAAGTTCTCATATTCACCTTCGCACCGGTTTTAGTATCATTTAGTGTGACGCTCCATTCATCCGGAAGGTTTTTCATAACCGGCCAGCTTAGCGTGACTTCTCCTCCTCTGTTGACCCAGGTGCCTTCTTCGTTATCCGTGGCAAAAGCCTCAACAGAAATCGGAATAGACAATTCATCCTCAAAAGCATTGGGAAGGTTGTTGATATCCAGCTTGGTATCTCCGGTTACAATCGCAACGCTAAGGTATGGGCGGAAGTCCAGCGGAGACAGCTTGAGGCCGTCAAAATTGTCCTTAGCCACTTCCCCGTTTTCGGTGAACGACAAAAACGACTCGCTGTACATGTTATCCATCTGTCCGTGAAGTTTAATAGCAACCGGTGCATCTTGAGATTCTTTGTAGAACGTTCCACCAGTGCTTTTATCGGCTTCTTCAATAGTTAATGCCGGACTTCCACTGCTTGCATTTTGAACCCAAAAGCCCTGGAAGGGAACAATTAAACCATCGGTTAACGAACCAACAGTTCCATTCCATGTTCGGTAACCTCCAACTGTGGATTCTCCTACATCAGCAGCTACATCATTACCTCCTCCATTTATAGTTCCATAGCTGTGGTCGTACACATACACGGTTACGGTCAGATCGGTTTTTCCAAGGTCATCCCAGTCAATAGTGGAAGTATATGGATTTCCAACCAGGGTCCAGGCATCTGCTCCGCTTGTCAGTGTTGGAGTGACCGTGCCGGTATTTGCGGTTCCAGAAACAGACAGGGTTTTTGGGAATCCTTCTGCACTTCCATCATAGTCATCATCACTGTATACGTAGGTTATGAAACCAATTCCGGCATTCATTGTTGAAGCAAGGTTTCCTACTGCATTAAAACCGGATCCGTCAAAGACCTGAACATTCGGTGTCCCATTTGAAGGAGCATCCGAATTGGTGATTCCCTGTGTCCAGATATTTCCCAACAAATCATCATAAGTTTTATTGGATATAGGAGCTGTAACAATTCTCCAACCTTCGGTGCCCGATATTTCAAGCTCGAATCTTTCTCCTGGCGTCATATCTGCAACATCTGCAGATGTGATCATCCATTCTGAACTGGTCCAGGTTGGATTGGCTGAACTTATATTATTCTTTCTAACCGCTCGAGCATCTTCATATTCCCAAGCTTCACCGGTACCATCGATGTCAACTACACCGTAAATATCAACAATGTTTGATTTGAGGGATGCATCATCCGTCCCATCAGTTGCCAACCAATAAGCATCATCCCCATTTGCATTTGCATCTGCAATATCTAAATCAGGGTTGAAACCGTAATTAGCATTAAAATCAGCTTGATCTGCTAATAAATAGGTTTCCCCTGGATCAACAGAACCCGTTAACTGAGTTTCATATATAGTTCCACCGTTTACCTGTTTTACGAAATAGTATGTATCGGAAGAAAAGTCTATCGTTGAACTTCCTGCATTAAAAAGTTCGACAAATCTGCCTTCAAAGATATCTCCGGGATCTGCTACTTCTGAAATAATTAATTTAGGCGCTTCCGCTACTGAAATACTACTGGATGTAGCACTAGTCAGTGTCCCATCCGTTGCGTCAATAGTATAAGAATCAACTTGATCAAAACTTATATCATTAAATGTCGCAACACCATTTACTGCAGACTTTGTAACTGTCCCAGAAATTGAACCTGATCCCGATGCTTTACTGATTGTGATATCCTCAGAGTAGTTTAAATCTATTGAGTTATCACTGTTTCTTTGCGCTTCAACTGTAAACGAATTTATAGTGGCATTTTCTATCCCGTTACTCGGAAAATCTTTGATCACAAGTTTACCCGCTGCTTCCAAAACTTCGAATGATGAACTTGTACCAGAACTAAGACCAGAAGCATCATCAGAGGCTGTGACAGTAACACCTGATTCTGCAGTATTATAGGTTACTCCTGTAATAGTAGTTTGGTTAGTTCCATTTGAAATGGTACCTGTTAATGTACCTCCTACAGCTCCATTTCCAGTACCTAAACTTAACGTAATATCAGTATCAGATGAAACATTCAGTGGAGTACCGGAACCATCTTGGGCTTGAACCACCACATCAAATGAGGTATCAACAGAAGGTGAATTTCCGCCATTAATTTCTGTTACAGCTAATTGGGTGGGTGAGCCCCCTGTTGAGGTACCCCAAATCTCTACGTTGTCAATTGCAATATCAGTATCACCGTCATCCAATTTAATGGTAATCTTTAAATCTAAACTTCCACCAGTTCCAGATATTGAAGGTGTAAATTGGGCAAACGTATCAGTTATCTCCGTCCCATCACCAATTCCATCAAAATCAGTGTCAATTTGAGGAGCTGCATTAGTTCCACCTGGATTCTCAACCCAAAGTAATTCTGTAAATGTACCAGAATCATCAATATCGTAGTCAAAGTGAACAAAGTCTCCAGCATCCCAATCTTGATTTGTACCGTCATCATCTTCTGCCAAATAAACTCTCAGTTCTAAACTCTCGTACCCTGCAATATTTATATCCGAAAATGTTAGTGTTTGCTCACTATTTTCACCGTCTCCATCAAGATCCATGGCTGCGAAGAAATATGTACCCTGCACATTTGATACCGTGTAACCTCCTAGTCCTGAACCATCAGTCCTTGTAAAGAAATCGCCATCTCCATCATTAAACTCGGCTACAGAAGTTGTATAACCTACAGTCCCATCTTCAAAATCTTCTATATATATCTGTTCTTGCCCCATCAAACTCCCCGATAAACCAAAGAGCATAAAAGCGGTGAATAGTAGCGTTGTTATTTTTTTCATAGTCCTTCTTCCCTGATATGATATTTAGTGGTTTAACTTTTTTGCTGTGCTAACTAGCTGACTTAAAGTCTGTAATAGAAACTTCAATTGGGGTTAACAAAATGTTGCTATTGTGTTAACAGCGTTTAAAAAAAGGTAAATCCAGTTAATAATCCGCTGACCTATACAAGATTAAAGGATTATAATGTTCACAGGTAGATTATTGAGGTGTTTGTGAGGTAAATATGTGGGGAGATAAAGACCAATTTCTTGCCCCAAATATCCTCTCCCTCGCTGTATGAACAAGTTCATTTCGCATGCCCTCTCCAAAGAAGGACAGAAATTGCCAGTGCAAATAATCTCAACTTTCTTTCCACAACTTTGCTAAAGACCAGAAAACCTGTGTCCCTCCGGAGGGACAGGAAGACTGAGCTTGCTCATTACTTCCGGGGAGGAGTGTGGTATGAGGCTATAAAACCTTCACTCACTCCTTCACTTCCAACAGTGCAATCTCCTCATCAATCCTTCTGCAAACAGAATCCATATTCTTCAGCACATCTTGATTCGTAAAACGGAGAATCGTAAAACCTGCATCTTCCAATTTACCTTGGCGCTCCCTGTCCTTTTTTTGGGCTCTAGGATGATCGTGACTACTGCCGTCTACTTCTATGATCAGATTGAGCTGTTTGCACATAAAATCAACCACGAATCCGAAAACCGGTCTTTGGCGATTGAACGTATATCCTCTCCGCTTTTTCTTTCTGAGCCCGTACTTCCAAAGCGCTGCTTCAGCCTTCGTCATTCTCTTTCTCAGAATTCGAGCAACTGGTTTTAACTGTTTGTTGTAATGATGATTTGTGTTGTTTTTACTCATGTTGTACCCTCCTCCCTTTACTTTTAAAATGGTAATTAAAAAGATGCTTTTTTGCCAGTCTTGGTTTTTAAAGCGTAATCAAGCACTGTCCTCTCTCTGGATTTTAGTGGAACTAAATCCTGTCTCTCTCCAAAGAGAGATAGTTCTTGCCCATGCAAACAATCTCAGCTTTCCACCACCAACTAAGCCAACGACCAGAAAACCTGTGTCCCTCCGGAGGGACAGGAAGACTGAGCTTGCTCACTACTTCCGGGGAGGAGCGGGTATAGGGCTATAAAGCCGTACCCATCAACAAAATTCCCAAAACCATCGAACACAAAAAAAGCCACTCAGGCACGGGGCCCAAGTGGCTTGGAGCAACTAATAAAATGGTATGATCTAAAAGGTCAGGCCGGCTTTCAGTGTGTTAACTAAAAGCGGTAGCCTGACTGTGATCACTTACTTAATAAGCATCATCTGCTTGGTCTGCACAAAGTTACCGGCTTTAATTCGGTAGATGTACATTCCACTTGACAGTGAAGATGCATCGAACGCAACGGTATGCCATCCGGCAGATTTCCGCTCATTCACAATGGTAGATACGTGTTGTCCCAGCATGTTATACACTTCGAGACGAACTTCAGCTGCTTCAGGAATTCCGAATCTCAGGTTGGTGGTTGGGTTGAACGGATTCGGATAGTTCTGATTCAGCGTAAACTCAACAGGCATGTTTTCCAGTTCACTGGAAGTTCCCATTTCGGTTGTAAAGCTGAATGTAGCAGACCAGTCTCCAGTTCCACCATCATTGGTCGCCTGAACTCTCCAGAAGTATTCTGTGTCATAATCCAGTGCTTCGGCGAGTGTGAATGAGGTATCAGAAGAAGCAAAGGTTGAATCGACCAATGGAGTCTCAAAACTGTTGCTGGCAGAAAGCTGGAAGGTGTATTCCGAAGCGTTCTGTGTTGCAGCCCAGCTAAATTCCGGCTCAACTGTAATTAATTCGCCGTCATTGGCAGGTGCAAGCAAACTCACTGCTTCAGGTGCCGCTACTATGGTTGTGAAACTCCATGTGGAACTCCATTCTCCTGCTCCACCGGCGTTAATCGCCTGAACTCTCCAATAGTACTGTGTCATATTGTCCAGCTCTTCACTGACTTCAATCGAGGTTTCCGAAGTAGTTTCTTCTATCACGTTATCCACATCCTCAAAATCATCCGAAGTTGAGAACTGAACCGTGTATTCGGCAGCTCCACTCACTTCAGTCCAGCTTAAGGTAGGAGTTGTTGTGACTCCGCTAGCTTCGTTAGCCGGACCGCTGAGGGTTACCATAGCAGGAACATCTACAACTGTGGTAAAGCTCCATGTTGCACTCCACTCGGCTTGTCCACCATCGTTGGCGGCCAGAACTCTCCAGAAATACGTGGAGTCGTTTTCCAGGGTTGTTTCTACATCAAAAGATGCACTGGTAACCACAGAATCCACGAGGTTTGTACTGAAATCACTGCTTGCAGAAAGCTGTACCGTATATTCTGCAGCGCGGTCCGATTCACCCCAAGAGAGTGAAGGTGTTGTTGATACATCCACGGCTTCATCGGCCGGAGTACTCAGCGCGACTACAGCAGGAACTTCAATGATAGTGGTAAAACTTTGAACTGCACTCCATGAGCCTGTTCCATCGCTATTTTGTCCACGCACTCGCCAGAAATATTCTGTGAGGTTGTCCAGGTCTTCAGTCACAGCAAAAGCAGTTCCTGAAATTCCGACACTGTCAACCACAATGGTACTGAATGATTCATCTGTAGCTAACTGGAAATTATAGCTATCAGCAAACTCTTCAGCTTCCCAGGAAAAATCCGGAGTGAGGCTTAGCCCTGTACTTTCGTCGACAGGTCCCGTAACCGTAACAGCGCCGGGAAGGTCGGGCTCCACAACAACAGTGGTAAAGCTTGTGCCTGCAGACCAATCGCTTTCGCCACCGGCATTAACTGCTTTAATTCTCCAGTAAAATGTTGATCCTGTTGCGAGAGGACTTCCAATAATAAAACTAGTCCCGGTTGTGGAAGAATCGATCGCAGTGCTTGAGAAATCACTTTGTTCAGAAACCTGAACTTTATACGAATCGGCGCCGGTTGCGGGATCCCATTCCAGCATTGGAGTTACAGACACATCAGTCGCTTCATCGGCCGGAGCAGTTACAGTAACTACAGCGGGAGCATCTGGTAAAGTTGTAAAACTTCTGATTGAACTCCAGTCTCCGGTATCTCCAGAGCTTGTTCCTCTGACTCTCCAATAGTAGGTAGTTCCAGTACTCAGATCGGCGGAAGGAGTGAAACTTGTAGTTGCCACTTCCTCATCCACTGCGGGTGAAGAAACATCAGAATTTGTAGAGATCTGAATGGTGTAATTTTCTGCATACTCAGCAGCCGTCCAGCTAAATTCAGGGGTTAAGCCAAGATCTTCAGCCTCATCGGCTGGACCAGATAATACAACCGTTCCAACAGGTGCAACTTCACCTTCGCGATCAACCCATGAGAAGTTATCAATGGCAACCTGGTTTCCTCCCGGTCCTTGCTTAAATTCAATGTCGAAATTGCCATAATATTCTGTTGAGATGATACCAGAATTTTTAACAATCCCATTTTCATCATCAGTAGTAACCGTTGTTACAGAATCGCCATTTATATAAACAACGAGATTTACATTATTGCTAAACATCTGCTGGTAATCAAAAGAAAACTCAGCAATTCCGTTGGGTAGCGTAGTACTTAAAAGAGCAGAGCTGTTGTTCCGCAATCCTACATTTGGACCTTCTAATTCACCATCGCCACGGGCATCTACGTACGTCCAGGTATTGCCGAGAACGCCATCAAAACTTCCGGAATTGTAAGATCCTCCTGTTTCAGGAAATTGATCAAATCCTTCCACTACATCCCATGGGTAAGTTACTTCACCGGAAACAGCCACTGTAACATCAGACGCTCCGCTTCCGGAAATGGTAACATCTCCGTTGTAAGTGTCCTGAGCCAAACCAGCTTCAAGACGTACCCATATAGTAGTTTCAGAACCGTCGTAAGAAGAAAGTGTAACACTGCTTCCATAAGTGCCTTCTTCTGTATCCGAAATTTCGAAATTCGCAGGAGCGGTAACCGTAGCATCAGAACCATCTAAATTCAATCCTGTTAAAGCGAAAGATGTGGTATCAGACGGGCCGTTTCCCTCTCCGTATTTCACCCCGGCAAGTACTTCCGGATTGACAGTGAATTCAGGATTTACCAAATTTTCAATTGAAATGTTATTTACTTGCCAAGTTCTCCAATCACCCTGAAGGTAATTATACTCAAAGGCTACATAAACAGATGAACCTGAGATTCCGGAAAGGTCAACATTTCCGGAACTTTCCCATTCCTGATCAGTGGATGGACGTGTGAATGTAAGTTCATTCCAAGTTGCTCCGGAAGGATCGCCTACCCCTGCATAATCAGTAGAATAATATAATTTTAGATAGTTATTACCATCTGCTTCATCCACCCCATACCGATACCAGGTATCAAAAGTTAAGATAGGGTTGGCGTAAGCATCAGCGTCAAAAGCTGGTAAAATCATCCAGTCTTCTTGATCCTCACCTCCACTAAAATTAAAACCATTTCCAACAGCATATCCATCTGAATCCCAACTCCATTCTCTGTTATCTCCTAAAACGTTGTAGGTATATATGTTTCCCAAATCACTTGCAAAATCTTCTGTATATGGGAGAGTGGTAGATTTTGGTCCGGTTACAGAGCCACTAAGGCTTATAGTTTGATCATCAGTACCGCCGCCTGAAACCGTTATAACGCCGGAATAATCACCGTCGGTAAGACTGGCTTGAAGACGCAGATAGATCTTAGCCGAAGAACCATCATAAGTAGTAAGTGTTACAGAGCTGCCATATCCACTATCTATGGTTTCAGAGATCTCGAAATTGGCAGGAGCTGAAATTACTACATCCGTACCGTCAAGGTTTGAACCTGAAAGAGTTAATGAATCTGATGCAGAAGGACCTGAACCTTCATCATAGTTTAAATTTGAGAAACTTGAACTTGAAAGATTTAAAGCCGGACTTCCCGGTTCAGGTGGAGCTACTCCAAAGCCTGTTAAATCATTTACCGGATCAGTACTAACCGTTGCAAAACGCTCACTTGGATCAGTCCACCCATCAGTATCCCCAGAACTTATACCTGCTAAAAGTTCAATATTTTGATTGGCTGTAGAGACACCATTTCCTGACCATGATGAACCCGGGTCAGATCCCGGTTCCCCAATTACATCCATTACTACGCCTCCGTACTCTACGACCAAAGCATCATCACCATTAAAGTTAAAACCATAATCAACAAATGTAACAGAGGTCAATCCTTCATCAGTCAGGTAAGTACCCATATTGGTAGTACCAATAACCATTACATCACCGGGAGCTAACGTCCCGCTGGTTACAGTTACATCGGAGCTTGGCGTACCGCCATTTGATCCTTTTAATATATCCAGTGTATTCGTAGAGAAATCCAAAGTTGAGCCGGTATTATTCCAAATCTCAATGCCTTTTGGACTAGTTCCAGAATTTGTCTCTGTATATTGAGAAATAATCTGAGCCTGAATATGACCAGAGAACCCGATCAAAAAAATTAAAGAGAAAAGTAATTTGTAGAAATGCTTCATTGCCATCCTATAGTTTTGTTAGAATTGTACCTTAGTTTTGTTGCCCCCCTAAAAAGAGCAGTGTTAAAATGCGAATCTTCTATGTCAACTCGTATTAACAAATTGTTGTAATTCGCAGCCCGCCTGAAATTGATCTTCAAGCGGGCTCTAAGAAACTATTTTCCAACTTATCAATCAACGCCAATTTTTATGAATCACATATCCCTTAAAGACTTACCCGGATTCCCAATAAAAACTATCAGTGAAAATGATAATTCTTTTAGCCAGTTTGAGTAGAAGGACAACTTTCTGGTTTACAAGAAGTGGAAATGGTGCAGGACTGAAATGCATGTAGTGTCAGGGGAAACTCCATAGGACCAAAGGTTTTCTCTTCCCGAATACTCGGTATAAACTAAATCCGGTCTCTCTTCGAAGAGAGACCGTTCTTGACAAGGCAAACCGTCTCAGCTTTCCTTCCACAATTTTACTATAGGCAAGAACACTGTGTCCCTTTGGAGGGACAGGAAGACTGAGCTTGCTCATTGCTTCCGGGGAGATCTATAGTATGGGCTAAATCCTTCATACTCCGAAAACTCTATCATCAAAAAAAACCTAAAACAAAAAAAAGGCTCCGGAAACCGGAGCCTTATGATCAATTACGAAAAATCTTACTTTTTCTTCTTGTGTCTGTTTTTTCTCAGACGCTTTTTACGTTTGTGCTTTGCAATTTTAGAGCGCTTTCTCTTTTTACCACTTGGCATAAATACTCACCTACTGTGTTTAAAATATATTACTGTTGTTCGAACGGTTGCAAAAATAAGAAGTTTTGACCCGTTTTCTAAATCATTTTTCTTCCATCTGTGCTTCGTTGACGGCTTCTTTAAAATCTTTCGACATTTTGAGCACGGGCACGTATTGCTCTGGTACGATTACTTCTTCATTCGTTTTGGGGTTTCGGGCCACTCGCTGAGCTCTTTTTACTACTTTGAAACTTCCAAAACCACGTAGCTCAATATTTTCGCCTCTTTTCATGGCATCGATAACGGTTTCCATAAATCCGTTAACAACCGCTTCCGTCTCTACTTTAGTGAGGCCCACGGATGCTGATATTACATCCACAATATCTGCTTTAGTCATAAATCTGATTTTTAATTTCTTGAATTGAAGTGTTTTTAGAATACTATTAAGAAAACAAAGCTTTCCCTAAATCGTTCACGCAAAATTTTAAACTATTTGATCTCCTTCTAAAGAACGCTCCAATGGTCGTAATTAGTTCAAGCTATTGCAATTAAATTACTTTATTCTTTTTTCTTTTAGCCCTTTCACAAAAAGCTTTTCAGGTTTTTAAATTTAAGCGTGCAATGTTATTCTTTAATATTCCCAAATGTTTTTTACTTTCTGCCTGCCTATGCAATTCTATCTTAACCTTAAAAATTGATTCATGGAAGTATTTGAGAATGTCGTCAACTGGCTAAACAACCTTGTTTGGTCAACACCTGAACAATTCCCTCTAATGGTCGTCCTGCTTTTGGGATTTGGGATCTTCATCACACTTAGACTTGGCTTTGTTCAGCTTCGCAGATTCGCACACGGTATTAAATCAGTGATGGGAGTTTATGATAACCCAGACGATACCGGCGACGTAAATCACTTCCAGGCCCTTACTACTGCTCTCTCTGCTACCGTCGGTATTGGTAATATTGCCGGTGTTGCCATTGCCATTCATTATGGTGGACCCGGAGCCCTTTTCTGGATGTGGGTAACGGCCTTTTTTGGGATGGCGATCAAATACACCGAATGTACGCTGGCGGTTAAATACCGTGTGCAGAATGCCGATGGCTCTGTGTCCGGCGGACCTATGTATTACATTGAAAAAGGACTCGGGCCAAACTGGAAATGGCTTGCGGTTTTCTTTGCTTCCATGGCCGTTATCTGCTCGTTCCTGACCGGTAATGCTGTTCAGGCCAACACTGTTGCCGATACCATGTATAGTACTTTTCAGATCCCAAGCTGGATCTCAGGACTCGTTACAGCCGGGTTGGTTGGGATCGTAATTGTGGGCGGGATCAAACGTATTGGGCAAGTTACTTCTCGCCTCATGCCCCTGATGGCCGTTATATATATTTTAGGCGCCTTGGTTATTTTGATCATGAATCCCGGCTCTATCCTTCCTTCTTTTGAAACCATTTTTGTGTCAGCCTTTACGCCTGAAGCCGGATTATTCGGAGTGGGTTCCGGTTTATTTTTGACTACCCTGGTTTGGGGAATTAAACGTGGACTGTTCTCTAACGAAGCCGGGCAGGGTTCTGCTCCCATTGCTCACGGTGCCGCTAAAACGGAAGAACCTGTTCGTGAAGGTGTGGTTGCACTGCTCGAGCCTTTTATTGATACCATCGTGGTTTGTACTATGACCGGGTTGGTGATCGTAAGTACCGGTGTTTGGCAGGAGCGTCATGAAATGGTGTATGAGCCACAAAACAGTAATAATACCGTGGAGATCGCCGATGGAAGCAACATCCTGATCATAGAAGACGGTGTACCTGTAAATGGAACTGTTCTACGTAATGACTTTGAAACCGGAGAGTTTTTCGAAGAAACCGGTAAGCAAACTCCATTCTCAGGAACACTGAATATTCAAACCGGTACTTTTACAGATGAAGCCGGAAATGTGGTTGCCACGGTCTACACCAGCATCATTGAAAACGGAGCACCGCTAACATCGCTCGCATACGAGAAAGGACTGGCACCGCTCATTCCCTGGGGAAAACATATTGTGACCATTTGTGTACTTCTGTTTGGCGTCTCCACGGCTATTAGCTGGAGTTATTATGGCGACCGGGCCATTCAGTACCTGGCAGGAGATGGCGCCATTCTCCCCTATAAAGTCGTGTATCTGGTGATGCACTTTTTTGGGGCCATATTCCCGCTCGCAACCGTTTGGGCCATTGGAGATATCGCCCTCGGACTAATGACATTCCCGAACATTATTGCGCTGTTTGCCCTCTCAGGATCTGTTGCAGTAGCCAGCAAGAAGTACTTCACCAAAATGGAAGAGATCGAATCTTAGAACAACTAATTTCACATTATGAAAGACGTTATTGAAGTAGATCACCCGGTGGTAAAACGGTACCTGACCATCTTAAGAGATAAGAGTACCGAAACCGCCAAATTCCGGCGGGCCATGGGAACCATAGGAACCGTCCTTGCCTACCGGGCACTTGAAAATCTCCCGCTAAAGGAAACTAAAGTCCAGACTCCGATACAGTCAACCACCGGTTACGAGCCTTCTGCTGAAGTATTTGTGATCCCCATTTTACGGGCCGGTTTGAGCCTCGTGGATGGCATCATCAGCTTTATGCCGGATGCCAAGGTTGGCCATATTGGAGTGTACAGGGATGAAGAAACACACGAGCCGGTTAACTACTATCACAACTTCCCAGGCGGATTGAAAGGGGCCTACACCCTGGTGGTGGATCCCATGCTGGCTACCGGAGGAACCGGAACTCATGCCATTAACTTCCTTAAAGAAAATGGAGCGGATAATATCCGGTTTGTATCGTTGATATGCGCTCCCGAAGGTATCAAGCGTATTCATAAGGATCATCCGGATGTCCCAATTATCACCGCTGCTGTTGATGAAAAATTGAATGATGACGCATTCATCATTCCCGGCCTTGGTGATGCCGGCGATCGCTATTTTGGCACCACATAACAGCATACTGACGATCATAAGTGAGCCGTCAGTTTTCGTGTGAAAATATTGCAGCTGACGATAATTTATACCATTCACTATGTCTACAAGCTTCCGAATCTTAATTCCTTCCATGTTGCTTTTGGCGGCATTGGGCTGTGGAGAACTCTCAGAATATGAGAATCAACAGGTGCAAGAGGCTTTGAGTGATTCCCTTTTCACCACTACCCAAAGCTGGGATGTGGATATGGAAGTGCTTGAGCAGGGACGACTTAAGCTTCGCCTGCAAGGAAGCTATGCTACTACCACCAAAAACGAACATCAGAACGTGACCCGGATCTCGGGACCGGTTTATATCGAGATCTATGATGAAGAAGGACAGACTGAAACCATCGTAGATGCCGACAGCGCTATTCACCGCCCCGATAATATGGAGTTTGAGTTATTCGGAAATGTGGAAGTTCAGGCTAAAGGGGGAAAAATACTCCGCTCCGATTATCTGAAATGGCAACGTGAACAAGACCGTGTAAGCACCACAGATTTTGTCATCTTCATCTCTCCACCCGACAGCATTGCAGCTAATGGTTTTTATGGAAATTCTGACCTTACCAATTATACTCTGAATGAAGGCGGCGGCCGGACTGTGATCGATTAACTATAATCTGAATGGCTTGAGTCGTATATTCACAGCATGAAACAACATTCTTCTGCTTTCACCAGACTACAGTTCTTCCTAGCTCTCATCATTGGGTATTTCTTTGCGATCCCCTTGCAAGCGCAGAATGTCATCAATATTGAATCTTTCAGTCGGGCTCAGGGCGCAATAATTGACGGACAGCAGATACAGAAATTGTATAATACCCGGCTATCTACGGGGAATATCGAGATGGTGGCTGACAGCGCCTGGCGATTCATTGAAACCAATGAGATGCGGGCTTTTGGTAACATTCAGATCGACACTCCCGATGAGATCATCTGGGCCGATACGCTTTACTATTACACCAATCGGGACCTTAGCTTGTTACGGGGGCGCGTTGTCATTCAGCAAGACAGCACTACCCTTTTCGGCGAAAAAGTGGACTACAATTTCTTTACAAAGGAAGCTTTTTTTGAAGATGGGATCCGTCTGGAAGATGCTGAAGGTACACTTATTGCCAAACGCGGGGCTTATTTTCAGCGACAGGACAGCGCTATATTCAGGGGTGATGTACAGCTCTCCGATTCCTCCCAATACGCCGAGGGCGACAGCCTTTTCATCAACCGGGAGAGTAAATACCTGCAACTATACAGTAATTTGTTTGTGGCAGACAGCACCAACAATGGCATTTTAACCGGAGATTACCTGGAAGCCGATTCCTCCGGACGCCGTTTTGTTGATGGCAATGCTTACCTCCGCCGCATCAGCGCCGATACCACCGACACCACACACATCAATTCCCGACAATTACTGATGATAGATCGGGATTCGGTGAATTACATTCGCGGCTTTGGAGATGTTCGGGTCTGGTCTGTTGACTTTTCTTCCGTCTCAGATACTTTATTATATGATTCATCAACGGAGATCTTTGAGCTCATTTCGAACCCCATCGCCTGGCATAAGAATATCCAGCTTACCGGCCCCTATATTTCCGTACAAATGGATAGTAATAATGTGGAAAAACTTCGGTCATTTCATAGAACAATTGCCGTTCAGGAAGACAGTGCCACCGGGCGGCTTCATCAGATCAAAGGGGATACGCTGGTCGCCAACTTTAAAAACGGGGACATTTCACGCATCGAGATCTATCCCAATAGTCAGGTACTCTATCACACCAAAAATGCAGAAGATGAACCCGACGGTGCCGTTGAATATACGTCCCCAAAAACCACCATGTACTTCAATAATGGAAGCCTGATGCGCGTAGTTGCCGGAAAGAACGAGGGCTATTTCTTTGAAGAATTCCCGGGGCTTGCCGACCGTAAACTGGATGGATTTGCATGGAATCCCGATCTGCGACCAACCCGGCCAGATACTACCCTAACTCCAAGATTTCCACCTGTTCCCAAAGAACGGCCTTTTTCCTTACCCCGGCGATTTGTGGAGTATCTGGAACGTACAACGGCTGACGAATAGATGGTTTCTTTATGGATATCACGGTAAGACAAGAACAAAAAATTGACCGTTCAAGGGTTGAAAAAGTGATCAGAAAAGCATTTGAACCGGAGCCGATGAGTGACCAAAAAGAACATCTTTTAGTAAAGAAACTTCGGGATTCCCCAGCCTTTATTCCTGAACTCTCGCTGCTTGCTGAAGTTGATAATACCGTTGTTGGACACATTCTTTTGACTAAGATCCAGATTAAGGGTGCGACCACTACATTCGATTCACTTGCTCTTGCGCCTGTAAGCGTGCTACCGGATCATCAACGAAAAGGTGTTGGAAAAATGTTGATCCGTACAGCCCACAACAAAGCAAAGGAGTTAGGTTTTCGATCTGTTGTCCTGATCGGACACGAAGATTATTATCCCAAATTTGGGTACAAAGAAGCACAAGACTTTGGCATTTCATTTCCTTTTGAGGCACCCGCTGAAAATTGCATGGCTATCGAATTATTCCCGGACAGTTTAATAAAGGTAAGTGGCGAGATCGTTTATCCGGAGGCTTTTTTCCAATAGTATTAAGTGCTCATTAAATGACTTTTTCAACACTTCCCACCAGGAAATCCGTTAGCCGGGAGTCTGGCAATAAGGTCTTTCCGCTCCACTTAAAATCCAGTCCTTCGAGGCGCTGTGCGATGGACTTTTCTCTTCCGCCCGGTGATAGAAATACAGGGATCACAATTACATCGCCGGAGATGTTGCCCTGCCGAACTATCGCTCTCAGATGTTGCCTGGCTTGCTCGTGAATGTCTTTCGGGGCATCATCCCGAACGGTTAGCGCGTTTATATTCTTGAATGGTTTCTTCCCATCCTGCTTTTGAAGTTCCTGAACCTGAGCTGCCAGCGACTCCATGTTTTTTACCCAGCCGGTATTGTCATTCTCTCCATTCGGACCGTGAGCAGCAAGCACCACGGTTTCGTTTGCAGGATCTTCGCTAAGCGCCAACATTCGATCTCTCAAAATCCCGGCCACTGCGGGGTGATCGTCCAGGGCATCGGTGAATTGAACCGGGGTGTTCAGCTCCACTTGATTGAGCGTGGGAGGGAACAACATGTTGTGCATTTTATGAGATTCATCCAGATCCACACCAGACATCTCCATGAATTCCTCCGTGTAATGCATCACGGGCATCGGCTGATCGGCCAGTTCATCCCGCAAACCCAGTAAATATTCAGCCTGACGTAGAATAGGACTGTGTTTTGAAATAAAAAGTGGTACTACTACGATCCGATCTAACTTTCCAGCTTCCAGGTTTTGAACCGCCTTTTGAATGGATACAAAGTTAGCCATCCCCCACGCAAATTCTACCGGGTGTTTTTTGATCAATGGTTTTGCGGCATCTTTCACCATCTTGTTCCAGGTGGTTCCGCCCCCGTGGGCCATGATTAGGATGCCAATACTAGAATCGTCTGTTCTTTTCTGAGATGCGCTCATTGCCAATTCGTCTTTTGTTTTGATGAATCTATGGAGGCAAAGATACAAATTGGAGAAATATGATCGAGCTAAAATCGGTAAATGTATTGGTTAAACTTCTTCCTTTTTGAACCTTGATTTGAAAGCGACAAGATGAAAACTCAATCAGGAAAGGCATTCAAAAACTTTCTGAAAGTTCCAGTTCCTTTGATTTTCTAGAGGAAGAGGAAATCCTTTACTCAGTAGATGATCTTAAAGAGAGATGTAAAGATAGCTTTATCGCGAAAATAGCTTCCATTTAAATCTCAGACTTCGCTACGACGCAGAGCGTAGTAGCGAGTCGAGGTTTAGACTTCTTACTTCAATATTGAATATTCCTTGTTGGATGTTCCTAAGCTTCCTGTAAATTCGCCTCCACCACCCGCTCTTGCACATCATGAGGAACAGCTGCGTAGTGAGAAAACTTCCGGGTATAGCTTGCGCTTCCCTGCGTCATAGATTTGAGTCTGGTCGAGTAATGATCCAGTTCTTCCAGGGGAACATGAGCTTTTATTTTTTGAATGGATCCTTCCCCATCCATGCCCTGAATCTGGCCGCGCCGGGTGCTCAGGTCGCTCATTACATCTCCCATATGATCAGAAGGAACGGTCACCTCAACTTCGTACACAGGCTCCATTAACTTGGGACCTGCTCTCATGAATCCATCTTTGAAGGCCATCAATCCGGCTGTTTTGAAAGCGGCTTCGTTGGAATCTACGGAGTGCATGGAGCCGTCATATACCGACACGCGGATATCACGAGCACGGCAACCACTCATCGGACCATTTTCCATTTTTTCCATGATGCCTTTAATGATGGCTGGCATAAACCGATTGTCGATCACCCCGCCGACAATACAATTCTGGAATACTAATTTTCCACCCCAATCGAGATCGATCTCCTGAACATCACGTACTTTCAGGTCATCCGGGGGATTCATGCCCTCTGTGTACGGTTCGATGAGCATTTCGACTTCGGCAAACTGACCGGCTCCGCCTGATTGTTTTTTGTGCTTGTAATGCGTGCGAACACTTTTAGTGATGGTTTCCCGATACGGGATCTTAGGTTTCACAAATTCCACATCCAGTTTAAAGCGGTTTTTCAGCTGATCTTCGATCACAGATAAATGCTCCTCGCCCTGACCATGAATGATCACCTGCCTCAGCTCCTGACTATGTTCGATCACCACTGAGGGATCTTCCCGGTGAAGCTGATGGAGGGCATGTCCGAGTTTATCCTCTTCGCCTTCATTCTTCAATTTTACAGCCGTTCGGATAGTGGTAGGCGGAAACTCAATTTCCTGCAGTTTAATGTCATGCCCCTTTTCATGAAGCGTATCATTCACTTCACCATCTTTTAATTTCACGACTGCGCCAATGTCTCCGGTGCGTATCTCGTTGATCTCAATACGTTTCTCCCCTTCCGTCAAAAACAAACTTCCCAGTCGTACAGACGAACCGTTGGAGCTATTCACCAGATCCATGCCGGGACGAACACTGCCTCCATACACCTTAAAGTAGATCAGATCTCCTACATGCGATTCGGAATGTGTTTTAAAGAGGAACATCACCGGACTGAAATTTTCACTCAGCTTGAACTTATTACCATCCTCGGTTTTAGGGGGATTTCCCTGCAAGGGGTTTGGAGCCACATCATCCAGAAAACCCATAACGCGACCTGTTCCCATATTCCGTGAAGCCGTTGAGCAGAAAAGCGGAAATATCTGTCCGTTTACCAATGAAATATGAAGTCCCTTTTCCATCTGCTCTTCATCCAGCTCGCCCTGCTCAAAATAGATATCCATCAGGGATTCATCATTCTCAGCGATGGTTTCTACCAGTTCCTGATGCAGTTTTTCGGCTTGGGTTTTCAGGGAATCCGGGATCGGAAGTTTATCAGGCTTCCCTCCCTCTTCAGGAAATTCGTACATCGTCATCCGAAGTACATCAATGATGGCATGGAAGTCAGATCCTTCACTATACGGAAATTGAACCACGGTAACTTCCCGCCCAAAATGCTCGCGGGCCTCATCCACCGTTTTCCAGAAATCGGACTTCTCCGTATCCAGTTTATTTACCACAAACATGGACGGCACTGAATATTCCTGTACGTAATTCCAGAGGGAATCGGTGGATGTTTCCACCCCCTGTTCGCTGTTCAATACAAAAATAGCCGTATCTGCGATGCGAACGGCTCCTGCTACTTCCCCAATGTAATCCGAGGTGCCCGGAGTGTCGATAAGGTTGATCTTATGTCCTCGCCAGTCCAGATTCAGAAAAGAGGAATGGATGGATTTCTGTTTTTCTTTTTCCAGGGGATGATAATCCGAGACCGTATTTTTTTCTTCGATCGAGCCTCGTCTTTTAATGGCTCCGGCTTCGAAAAGCATCGTTTCAGCTAACGTTGTTTTTCCAGAGCCGGAATGGCCCAAAAGCACAACATTTCGGATTCGGGTAGGATCATATACTTTCATAGGAGACTCCTTTTTTGCACTATTATTACTGCTTCGCCAACCTCATCGGTTCCAACGCAAAGCGTAGGAACCAACATCAATAGCAGTAAATATTAAAGTGTGTTTTAATGGAAACAGATTTTAACTTCTGAATGCCTTTTGATTATAGGTAAATGGTTACTCGGTTAGATTGAATTACCAAATAACTATTTTCCAATAACAGACAACCTTGCAAATGAACAGTACTCATTCTTCTTGAACAGAATGTGAAGAACAAAAATAAACGGAGTCACGAATAAATCAACATGAAAAAGATCTTACTCATACAAACCGGTGGGACTATTGCCATGAATGCCAAAGGTGCGGGGGTAGAACTTGATCCTGATTCTTGGTCTAAAGTGCTGTATGAGGAAATTCCTGAACTAAGTGATATTGCTGAGATCTCTACTTTTCCCCTTTTCTTCGAAGACAGTTCCGATCTGAATGCTTCCCACTGGATTCAACTGGCCAATTGTGTGGAAGAAAATTACTCCCAATATGATGGATTTGTGATCCTCCACGGCACAGATACCATGGCTTATTCTGCTTCAGCACTCAGTTTTGGGTTGAAGAACCTGGGCAAACCCGTCATTTTCACCGGAAGCCAACTACCTATGAGTTCCATCCGAAGTGATGCCCGCCGGAATTTAGTGAACGCCATAGAGCTGGCCACCATGGATTTCAAAGAAGTCGGAATTTGCTTTAATGACGCCCTGTATCGCGGAAATCGTGCAACCAAAATGAGTATCGGAGATTTTGATGCATTTGGCTCTCCAAACTTCAATCCCTTAGCTGATATTGGAATTCAGATCCAAACGCGGGTTGCAGAGAAATTTGGGAAGGGAAAGCTGGAAAATGCAGCCTCGTATTCGGATGAAGTGTTCGTGCTGACGGCTCACCCTAATCTAAATCCTACATTGTTGGAAGGACTGAGCCTGAAAAAAATTCGTGCCGTGATCATCCGGGCTTTTGGAAGTGGAAATTTTTGTGTGAAAGGAGAAAAAAGCCTGCTTCCATTTCTGGACAATTGTCGTGAAGCCGGAGTTACCGTCGCCATTGTATCTCAGGCTGACTACGACTCCATTGATCTGACCCAATACACAGCCGGGCGCGCTGCACTGAAGCACGGGGCAATCAGTGGAAATGATATGACGCTGGAGGCGGCCCTCACCAAACTCATGTTTTTATTAGCACATTACGATTCCAAAACCGATATTGAAGACTTGTTCCAGCAGTCGTTAGTCGGAGAATTGTAAACAGGTGTTAGGTTTTAGGTGCAAGGTTTTAGTTTGGTCTTGTACTAAAAAACTAACACCTCATTTCTAACACCTAAAACCTATACAGATGTTTTTCATTTTTGATTTAGAGACCATCCCGGATATTGATTTCATTCGTGACGTACTGCATGAACCGGAGCTTGAAGAAGAGAAATTGCTGGAACGCGCAAGTGAGGAACTGGCACGAAATGCATCCGGTTTTCTGCCGCCGATGTATCATCGCATGGTTTCCTGGGTGGGACTCTGGATCGAGAATACCGGTGGCCCCAAGCAGAAAGTAGCATGGAGCGGGGAAGATGAGAAAGAAGGCCTTCTCAAGATCTTTGATGCCATTGGCACCTATAAAGATTTCGGACTGATCCACCACAACGGAAAGGGTTTTGATATTCCGGTGCTCACCTACCGCGCTATGAAGCACGGATTGCAAATGCCGGTCCGCATGAATGATTACGATATCCGCTACCGGTACAGCAAGCATAACGTGGATCTGGTAGATGAATTCAGTAATTACGGAGCTAGTTCGTGGCCCAAGCTCAAACATTTAGGGCAACTGATCGGGATCCCTTTCAAACAAACCGGTGAAGGCAATGAAGTCTTTGCCATGTACAAACGCGACGAGCTTGACCTGATCGAACATTATTGCTATGAAGATGTGATGGCAACCTACATCGTCTGGCTCTATTTTGAATTCACCGCCGGACATATTCCCGAAGACCAATTCAACAACCTCAAAGACCGCGCCATGAAGAAGCTGGATGAGATTCAGGCGGGTCCGCCGGAGTAGGATGCCCCCTTATTCAGCTCCAACGCAGAGCGTAGGAGCGAGTGCTTTGTGAGTTCTCTACTTTTTACTTTAACCAACACTTTTCTATCCGCAATCCGGACTCGTTCCAAACGCTCTGCGTTGGAACGAATAAGAGCTACAACTAAATTCGGCCTTAGAAAAAATGGCGTTAAAAAGATGACGTAATGAAGCGTTAAGAAATAAATCTCACCGCTGACTATTTCTGGAACTGCTTCTTAGTTTAAAGGAGCATTGATTTATTTTAGCGGAATGGAGTCAGCTTTAGCCATTTATTCGCAGCCGGGAGTTTTTGATTCTTTTGTCGGCACAAAAGAATGACCACCTAAAAACTAGAACACTCAAACCACCCGATCCGGATCACTAAAATCCGGCACTGCTCCACGATAGCCAAACACAGCTTTGATCAGTTTCACTGACCACTCGCTTTGGTTCTTGATATACCACTGATCAGCAGCGCGGCGGGCTCCCAGTCCCCAGCTTGGATATGGATGTATGGTATCGGCTATGCCCCGCATGGAAACACCATTTTTGATCGCTACAGCATATTCTGAAATAAACTCTCCCGCGTGAGCACCAACAGCCGTAGCTCCCAGGATTTTACCGGATAATTTTTTAGCAAATATCTTTACCAGTCCGGTGGTCTCCCCTTCTGCCAGTGCACGGTCGATCTTGGAATAGGGAAATCTATAGACTTCAAACTTTTCCCCTTCATCCCGAAGCTGTTGTTCTGTCTTACCAACATGCGCCAATTCCGGATCGGTGAAAGTGACCCAGGAAACCATGTTCTTTTCAATTTTCATCGGCACAAATTTGAGTAACGCTTTAGTGGCTGCGATCTTAGCCATGTGGTCGCTCATATGGGTGAATTGGTATCGACCGGTAACGTCACCGGCTGCGTAAATATGGCTCTTGTTGGTTCTGCAAGATTCATTTACAACCACATTTCCCTTTTCGGTATTGACACCGGCAGCTTCCAAATTCAATTCTCTAATATTCGCTTTGCGTCCAGTTGCCATGAGGAGTGCTTCCCCGGATATAATCTTGGTCTTTCCATCCTGTTCAACATAAACTTTGATCTCACCATCAACTTCTTCCACTTTTTGAACAGAAGCATTCAGCTCATACTTCACCCCCTGATCTTCAAGTACTCCCCGAAGAATATCAACCAGCTCGGGATCATCATTTGCCATGATCTGTTGAGCCATATCTATCACTGTCACTTCCGAACCGAGATTAACAAACGCCTGCGACATCTCCGTACCGATCGGCCCGCCCCCAATGATCAGCAATTTCCTGGGCAGGTCCTCAATCTCAAACAGACTTTCATTGGTCAGATAATCTACCTCTTCAATTCCCGGAATCGGCGGAACAAAAGCTTTGGCTCCGGTAGCAATGATGATCTTTTTAGATGATACGCTACGCTTGCTTCCATCTTTGCCCTGAATGCTGATGGTATGATCATCTTCAAATGCAGCTTTGCCATGAACCACTTCGATCCCCATATCTTCAAAGATCTCAGGTCGATCGGCATCTTCATACACTTCCTTCCGGATCTCATCCACATGCGCCATAACTTTTTTGAAGTCAATATTCGGCTCTCCATCGATCAATCCATATTTACCGGCATCCTTGATCTGTCGGGCTACTTTCCCGGCTTTGAGGAGTGTTTTAGATGGAATGCAACCGGTCCATGTACAATCTCCTCCCAGCCGATCCGCTTCCACCATCATGGTTTTTGCCCCAAAATTGGCTGCGAGTCCGGCGGCCGTTAACCCAGCGGCGCCTCCACCAATCACGATCATATCAAAATCATACTTTGCCATACATTTCCTTTTTTCTCTTTTGAGGGATGAACCGATTCACATCTTACTTCATTTCATTGAAGGTATAAAAATGGAAGGAGTGTTTTCTGAATCTACGCATTGGGAAAACTGTGAGATTTCTCGCATTGACAGCTCTGTTGGTTTTTGTCTGATTCTATAACAAAAAAAGGCGAAACCCTTTCGAGTCCCGCCTTTTATGGTTTTATGCTTCGTTTTCACCTAACCATCAAACATCAAATGGTTTTAATTCGCCGGTGGTGCTTTCCTCTTTGTTCTTCCGAAGGACCGCCTGAGCCGATGCCAAATGGGCCACCGGAACTCTGAATGGCGAGCAGGATACGTAATCCAAACCCGTGCGATAAGCGAAATCGACACTATCCGGATCGCCGCCATGCTCACCGCAAATTCCGATCTTCAGATCTGGGTTCGTCATGCGACCGAGTCGTGTTCCGGCTTGCACAAATTGTCCCACGCCTTCTTCATCCAGTACCTGGAACGGATCTTGTATCAGAATTCCTTTTTCTATGTATGTAGGAAGGAATTTAACCGCATCATCGCGACTGAATCCGAAAGTGAGCTGGGTTAGATCGTTGGTCCCAAAGGAGAAGAAATCGGCTTCTTCTGCAATTTGGTCGGCCATGATGGCGGCCCGTGGGATCTCGATCATGGTTCCCACTTTATAGTCCAGTTTTTCACCAGATTCTTTAATGATCTGCTTAGCTGTTCTGTCCACAACTTCCCGTTGATGCCGGAATTCTTCCAGGCTACCAACTAACGGTATCATGATCTCCGGCAGTACGGTTTTGCCTGCTTCCTTTAGTTCCAGAGCGGCTTCAATAATCGCTCTCGTCTGCATCTCGGTGATCTCAGGATAGGTAATTCCCAGCCGGCATCCACGGTGTCCCAGCATAGGATTGAACTCCTTGAGCTGATTCACTTTTGCTTGAAGCTTATCAAAAGTTATGTCGAGTTCTTTTGCTACTTTTTTGATCTCATCTTCTTCACTTGGCAGAAATTCATGCAGTGGAGGATCGAGCAAGCGAATAGTTACGGGAAGGCCTTCCATGGATTCAAAGATCTCGATGAAATCCTGTTTCTGGAATGGAAGTAAGTTAGCAAGCGCTGCTTTGCGCTCATCTTTGGTATTGGCGATGATCATCTTCCGCATAAAATTAACACGGCCGGGTTTGAAGAACATATGCTCCGTTCGGGCTAATCCAATCCCCCGGGCTCCGTAACTTCGTGCAAGAGCTGCATCTTCTGGTGTTTCCGCATTGGTGCGTACGTTCATTACTTCAACGGCTTCAACCCAATCCATGAACATGCGGTACTCTTTACTGAACTCAGGTTCGGTGAGTTCTTTTTTACCAAGGATCACTTCCCCGGTATTTCCATTCAGGGAGATCCAGTCATCTTCTTTTACCGTGACCTCACCATTGGTGAACGTTTGATTTTTATAGTTGATAACGATATCACTACAGCCAGCTACACAAGGTTTGCCCCAACCGCGAGCCACCACGGCAGCGTGACTTGTCATGCCTCCGCGAGAGGTCAGGATCCCTTTTGCTGATGACATTCCGCCCACATCTTCCGGACTGGTTTCGATGCGTACGAGGATCACATCTTCCCCCTTCTCGGCTTTTTCCTCAGCCAGTTTAGAATCAAACACGACCTTACCTACAGCGGCACCCGGTGAAGCCGGTAATCCGGTTCCAAGGATCTTGCTGCCATTCAGTGAATCTTCCCGGAATTGCGGATGCAACAGCTGCTCAATATGCCCCGGCTCAACGAGGTCTCGAATAGCTTCATTCTTGCTCAAGATATTTTCATTCACCAGGTCTACAGCAATTTTGATAGCTGCGGCTCCCGTTCGTTTTCCATTTCGGGTTTGAAGGATATATAGCGTCCCTTCCTGCATGGTGAACTCGATATCCTGCATATTTTTGTAATGCTCTTCAAGCTTTCGGGTATAAGAAAGTAGCTCTTGATACACCTTTGGATTTCGATCTTTGAGTTCTGAGATCGGACTTGGCGTACGAATTCCTGCTACCACATCTTCGCCTTGCGCGTTCAACAGAAATTCACCGTATAGCTTAGGCTCTCCGGTGGCCGGATTTCGGGTAAAGCAAACGCCCGTACCACTTTTCTCGCCCATGTTTCCAAACACCATTGCCTGAACATTTACGGCTGTTCCTATCAATCCATAGATATTACTGATCTTACGATATTTGATAGCACGGGCACTATTCCAGGAATTGAATACCGCATTGATGGCGAATTTAAGCTGCTCCATCGGGTCATCGGGAAACATGTGTCCCGTTTGTTTGCGATAGATCGCCTTGTAGCGATCAGTAAGTTCTTTGAGTTGGGAGGCCGATAATTCGATGTCGTTTTGAACGCCGGCTTCTTTTTTCAGTTTCTCCAGGGCTTCCTCAAAATGCTCGTGAGGCACGCCCATCACCACATCACCAAACATGTCAATGAAACGGCGATAGCTGTCGTAGGCAAAGCGTTCATTGTCGGTCTTTCGGACAATAGCTTCCACAACCCGGTCATTGATCCCAAGGTTTAAAATTGTATCCATCATGCCCGGCATAGAAACAGCTGCACCGGAACGAACCGAAATAAGCAACGGATCTTCTTCATCTCCTAATCGCAATCCCATTTCAGCTTCAATATGTCGTACACCTTCTTCCACCTGCTTATCCAGATATTCCGGCCAGCTCATCTGATTTTCCACGGTCTGCCGACAGGCTTCTGTAGAGATGGTAAACCCCGGAGGGACTGGAATCCCAATAGAACTCATTTCAGCCAGGTTAGCTCCCTTTCCACCCAGCAGTTGTTTCATGGTTTTATTTCCATCGGTATGCAGCTTCCCGAACCGATATACAAAGTGTTCCTGATTAGCCATAACAGCACCTCTTTTAGTTTGATTGAAAAGTGAAGTGCCGGTTTCTTCATCACGCCAAAAAAAGCGCTTATTTCCACAGCCAAGTTGACGGATGGAAAAATCGGTTGCCTTTAGTATGCAAAAACAATGTGAAGTATTTATAAAGCACTAAAAAGCGCTTTTAGTAAGATGACCTGTCTGTTAGTTATCTGGAACTTTGAGATTCTGTTATCAATCAACTTAGGGGAGTTGATGTGGTATTGCTTATGGCTTTTCTCTTGATGGCTTTGTTAACTGATATATATTGATGGTACTTAAATAAATGCAGCGGTAAGGAGTGCGTTCTTGCCCCAGAATTCCGCTCCGACGCAGAGCGTCAGGAGCGAGTCAGCACTGGAATTCGATTCTTTGACTTTAGAAAGTAGCGAAAATGCGACTCATTCCGACTGCTCTGCATCGGAACAAAGCAGGACAGAAAATAGAATATGGAAACCTATCGAAGCCTTTTACCAGTCATCCGTTCGGAATGGCGAAGCCGGCAATCCTTCTTCATTATATAAATTGGCATCATCAGGATTATCAGACCAAGCGTACCGAACGGCTACGGGGTCGGAAATATCCTCGTGCCAGACAATCAGTTTATTTCCCTCAATTTTAGTTTGAGCCCATTTGAATTCCTTATCAGAACCGGCGATGGCAACTTCCTGAACCGGGCCTCCATCCTTTGTCACCAACCCACTGCCTGTGCTGGAAAACGAGATCTCGACCCGATCTCCTTTAACTTCCATCGATTCATAAATTGGACCGGAATAAACGATATCCTCTCCATAAGCTACTCCTTTCGCAGAAATTGCAAGACGTTCGCCTACCGTTCTTTTATTTAAGGGGTGAATGTCGTTCCATTCGCCAATATCAATAGCGACCGCCATTCCTGTTTTTGGAAGTTCAAGCGTTTGGAACTGAGCCTCCCTCAAAAGTGCCCAACCACTTTCGGTAGGGTCGTCGTAAGTTCTCATGAAATTCGCCAATTGAACATACACGAAGGGGAATCCCGGTTCATTAAAACGCTCTCTCCAATTTTGGATCATAGCCGGAAACAAAGTCTTGTATTCTTCCGCAGCTCCCACATTCGATTCACCCTGATACCAGATCGCTCCTTTGAATTCATAATTCAGTGCAGGGGCTATCATTCCGTTAAACAACCCAACTGGTTTCCAGCGGATGAATGTCTGTCCGGGCAGCGAAGGCATTTGAACTCCCAGCATCATCTTCCACTTTCCTTTCAGATCCAGGGTATCTGTTTCGCTCCTGATCTCATACCGTTTATCATAAAAGAACCCACCATTGCCGGATTGATTGATCACGCGCACAGCAATGGTATTCTTGCCTGCCTTCAACACACCTTCGGGAATAGTGTACCAGCGCGGCGGATATTGGTAGGTTACATTCCCCACAAACTCGCCATTCACAAAGGTGGAATCAGCATCTACAACACGGCCTAATTCCAGTTCCACTTCTTTTCCGGCCATGGATTCCGGTACGTCAATTTCCTTCCTGAACCAAACAACACCGTTGATATTCCCAAGTGACGTTGTATTCCAATAGCCGGGCACACTCATGGTTTTCCAACCAGAATCATCAACTTCAGGATTTGCCCAGTGTTCGTTTTGGTATCCACGGTCTTGCTCAACAGATACTTCATGCCATCTGCTATTTCGAGCCTGATCAGAAGCTGCGATCTTTTCCCTCATCTCTTCATCTTTATAAATAAGCGCTTCCTGATGATAGTGCGGAAATTCTTTCAGGGCGTCTTCATCCATCCAGGCTTCGGCGGGAGAACCTCCCAGGCTGGCATTCACAATACCAATGGGAACTTCATAATCTTCATGCAATTTTTTGCTGAAGAAATACGCTACTGCCGATCGCTGCGATATCGTTTCCGGTGAAATAGCGACCCACTGGCCACCGCTGTAGTTACTTTTCTCATCTTCAAAACTGTATTCCTGAGGAACTTTAAAGTGTCGGATCTCAGGATAATTGGCGGTTTTCATCTCCTCCCGATACAATGGTGCCACCCGGTACATTGGCAACTCCATATTCGACTGCCCTGAGGCCAGCCACACATCTCCCACCAAAATATCCTGGATAGTGATGGAATTCGAAGCCGTTATCTCCATGCTAAACGGACCTCCCGCTGATTGTTCTCCCAGCTGGATATACCAATTTCCAGAATTATTAGTCTGTGTTGTCCATTTCTGATCTCTGAAAGAAACCATTACTTCCTCACCGGGCGTTGCCCATCCCCAGATCGTCAATTCAGTATCGCGCTGCAGTACCATGCCATTACTTATCAGTTTGGGAAGTTCAACCTGAGCCTGAATTAATGTTAAGGGAAGTAGTATAAAAACCAGAATGAGCTTTACTTTACGCATGGATGAATGTCCTGATGTTAGGGTGAGTTTTGACCACTGAATTAACGGAATAAATGCTTTTATTTCAAAGGTTCAGCTTCATTATTATCGGCAATTTTGCTCTTAACTTTGCGCACTGTTGACCATGCCCCATATGCGATCATCAAAACCACAATGGCATACACCCACCAGGGTACGTTCTCTCCGGCGATCATCAAATACAGATATGCGGAGATAAAGAAAAACGTAGCCCCCAGGGCAGGCAATACAATAGATCTGTCCTTTCGGTAGTTATTAACCAGCCAGCCAATACACAGTGAGAAAAAAGGTATGGCTCCCACATAAATACTGCCAAATATAATGGGATTGACTCCATAATTTTCGCCCAGACTGAAAAACCAGTCTTGTACAATCTCAATAAGTTCTGTCATCAGGATTTTTTAAATTGTGTAATAAGTGAACAATGAATTATATAAGGAACGCATTATTCCCGATTTTAAGTTCATACTATATAAGATGAGGTAAAATTAGCTTTCATTACTTGAAGACATCCAAAAACCACATATCATTTTTATTCCTTTTTGCCGCAGTGTTTGGCATCATGCTTTCTATGATGCATTATCACAGCGAAGGATTGGAATGTCTTCATCACGCTGAAGAACAGCATTATACCCAAAATGAACTGCTCTGTCCTGCTGCCGGTATTGTGGCTGTTAATGGAGCCGAAGCACAACCATTGTTTGATGATCTGATTAAATTTCCTGAAGAGATCATTATTGCTAATCCCCTGTTTTTATCACAGCAGCCTTTTACGTCTCTCTTAGGTCGCGCACCACCGACTTTGATTTAAATAGCTTTTTTTACCTGATATAATTTCAGGATTATTACAACCTATTCACACTTATTTAAATCATTATAGACCTATGAATAACAAGACTCTATTCAATAATATTAAGACTGTATTTGCGCTATTTATCATTGCCGGATTAATTTCAGCTTGCTCCAATTCAACATCTGGAGAAGAACAGGAACATCCCGAAGCTGAAGGGCTTGTATTAAAGCTCAACGGTGATACTATTGTGGAGAAATACCCAGATCAGGAGATCATCAATAACTTCCCTGAACTTACTACAGGAGATGAAACAGCCGCTATCCAGGTTTACTTCATTGATCATGATGGAGATGAGTTCATTCCTGACGAAGAAGGGTTATCTCTTGACTTCGAGATCTCCGATAACAATGTATTTGAGATCGAGCAACATGAGGGCGAAATGTGGGAATTCCACGTCCATGCACACTCAGAAGGAACAGCAACACTCAAAATTTTCCTGATGCACAATGGGCATCCTGACTTTGAGATACCTGCTTTCCCTATCACTGTAAATGCTGCTGAGTAATTGAAGTACGCAATATTTATCATACTTTTTTTGGCGGGAACCTTCTCCTTTTCGGGGACGGTTCTTGCTGAAAATAGTTATTTGTTATCCGGAACCATCACTGATGCTGAAACCGGCGAACCTATAACCTTCGCATATGTTCACATCGAAGAATTGAATCGAACGACCGTTGCCGATGTAAATGGTCAATACGAGATCAAAAACGTACCCTCGGGAAATTTCACGCTCTCTATCCACCGAATTGGCTATAGGACCCTAACCAAAGAAATTGCCATCAAAGAAGCCGATGAGATCGTGGATGTACAACTCCGGCCCACCGTAGCAGGATCAGAATCCGTGGACGTTGTCGGCCAGCAAGAACAGCTGGAAGGTTCAAACCTGGAACATGCCTCTAAAAAAATGGTGGGTTCCGATCTTCGCCGAAATTTAGGCAGCACCCTTTCCCAAACACTTTCTAACCTCGCCGGTTTTGATGAACGAAGTATGGGCAGTGCGCCCGGCCGACCAGTAATACGCGGACTGGGAGACGAACGTGTACTCATATTGCAAGACGGAATGCGTTCCGGTGATGTCTCAGCACAGTCATCCGACCACGCCGTAACCATCGACCCTGTTTCAGCACAAGAAGTTGAAATTGCTCGTGGACCTGCAGCACTAGCTTACGGCTCTAACGCCATAGGCGGTGTGATCAACGTAGTCCGCAATCAGATCGAGTCAAATGTACCGTCCCGCATAACGGGCAGCGCAACATTAAATGGCGAATCAGTAAACAAAGGTTTGTCAGCTGCACTTGACGTAACAATTCCCATTAAAGAATTCGCACTTAGCTTTGACCTCAACGGACGTACCGGATCTGACATCTCCACCCCTCTTGGAGAAATTGAAAACACCAGTTACACTGCCACCAACGATGCGGTAGGGCTAAGCTGGGTTCAGGATTGGGGATATCTCGGTGGAGCATTCAGCACCTATCTGAATCACTATGGAATTCCCCCGGATCCACAAGGGCATCCAAATGGCGTAGATATCGAAATGAAGAAATTTCAGTACGACCTTAAATCAGAGATCCTTATAAACAATGATTTTCTGAAAGTTGTTGAGGGCGATTTTTCCATCAAAAATTATACCCATAAGGAAATTGAGTCGAACGGAAGCCTTGGAACACAATTCGGACTTGTAACCACCAACGCAGAAATAAAGGCCCAACACAACGGCTTGGGATTTCTGGATTCAGGGAGTTTCGGAATTTGGGGTGAAGTGGAAGACTACGCAGTTATTGGATCAGGAACGCCGGATGCCAACAGCTATAAACTGGCGGCTTTCCTGATTGAAGAGGCAGACTTTGGAAACCTTCACCTGGAAGGCGGACTTCGCTTTGAATGGATCATGAATCAGCCTGTTGAAGACGAACCAGATTCACCCATCGGAAATATCAGATCCCGAACATTCTCAGCCCTGGCTAGTTCATTTGCAGGTATTTATTCTTTTGAGAACCAGCTTTCTCTCGGGGTGAGCCTGCTGCACTCATTTCGTGCTCCTTCTCTTGAAGAGCTATATTCCGAGGGGCCGCATCTTGCTTCCTATTCCTATGAAATTGGAAATCCTGAGCTGGATCCTGAACGAGGCTTGGCCAAAGAACTTTTCATCAGATACAGAACCAATAAGGTAAACTCAGAACTGGCGCTCTTTCATAACGATTTCAGCAATTACCTATACGCACGAGATACTGGTCAGCCCAATAATCGTCGCCCAGATCTGAATAATTATCAATTTGTGGGTACTGAGGCCGTTCTTTATGGAGCTGAATTCTCCGGAGACCTTCAGTTCATGAATAATTTTATGATAGACGGCTCCGTAAGTTATACCATTGCAGAACGCATGGTCACTGAAAGTGAACAACAGACCACCGGATATGATAGTGAAAGCCGCCCCCTGCCTCAGATTCCTCCATTAAAATCGAAACTATCTTTCAGATACATCAATAATGATGGATTGGAACTTGGAACTCGTATTCGTTTTTCAGCCAAACAAGATCGTGTTGGTGAGTTTGAAACCCCAACCGAGGGCTACACTTTGTTGGATGCTTTTGCACAATACCGAATTGACGGAAATAAATTCTTGCACACCTTTGCACTGAATCTCAACAACGTGCTGAATCAGGAATACTACAATCACCTTTCGCGCATCAAGGATCTGCGTCCGGAGCCTGGGTTTAACGCAAATCTGCTGTACCGCATTTATTTTTGATGTGTGAGGTCTAATCTTCTGGAAGAGCAATAATAGAGAACCTGCGAGCGTCCGAAGCTCCTCGCAGCGTTCGGGGTGTAATTCCACAATATAGTCTTTGGTTATAATAGTATCCCCGCCTGCGCGGGAATCTAATTATCCTTTATGGCTTGAACCTATCCATCTACCTCACCTGGTTCAAGCGTCCGCTTGGACCAATAAGCCTTTTAACATATCATCCAAAAAAGAAAACCCCGAGAGTGTTCCATCTCGAGGCTTTTGCTTTAGGTTTCAGCTATAAGGAGTATAGTTGACTAGCTGTTATATAGGGTATAAACATTAATCTCACCTTACATGCTACATACAAGAGTAGCCACACTCCCATTTGTTACATTTTATTTGAAATTATTTTTTCAAGGTGATTCTTCCCTTTTTTTCCTCCCTGATCATTAAACTTTATCAGCACAAATGATGAGCTGAAATTGATATATATTCTCCGCTGAACTTCAATTGAATAGTCAAAAATCTGATGTACGTTAGCTACTACAAAAGTCCTGTTGGGTACCTCCGCATTCTTTCCGATGGATCGGCCATCACCGAAATAAAATTCATGGACTCGGATGGGCCTGAAGACCCCGATACTCACACCGAATCTGCCCGAACACAATTGCGGGAATATTTTGAAGGCAACCGGGATTCCTTCCAGCTTAACCTTCAACCCGATGGCACACAATTCGAACAAAAAGTGTGGGAACAACTTCTGGAGATCCCAAAAGGTTCAACTACTTCCTATGGCTCACTCGCTAAAAAGATCGGAGATAAAAACGCATCTCAGGCTGTAGGTCGTGCGAACGGCAAAAACCCTATTGCTATCGTGATTCCCTGCCACCGGGTAATCGGCTCTGACAATAAACTTACGGGTTACGCCGGCGGAGCAGATCGAAAAGAATGGCTTTTGAAGCATGAGGGTGCTCTTCTTATTTGATTTGGTTTGAGTATGGGCTCTACTGCACAGAACCTGTTCTACTTCGGCGTTAGGTGAGAACAACTGGTTTAATGGTGATATTTAGATCCCCGTCTGCACGGGGATGACGGGCTGGCAGGTGATTAGGGAGCTATCGTTGATACCTGCGTTAAACTCCCCATAGGTCATTCCCGCGCAGGCGGGAATCTCATTGTTTTTCTTATTGATTGATGATTTTAATCTCTTATTCCAAAGCTCGCAGCATCTAACCAACTTTTACGGACTTCTTCCCTCGAATCTCCTACATTGGCATCATTCCAAAACCAACTAATTTTTACTATGAAATTCCTAAAACTACTCTTTCTGTTTTTCCTCGCCGGCACTTTTTCAGTCATGGCCCAAATGCCAGATGCTCCGGACCGAACTGATGGCGAAGGTCCATACGAACGCCTTATTATCCGCGGTGTACATTTGATCGATGGAACAGGATCTCCTGCCACCGGACCTGTGGATATTGTAGTGGAAGGCAATCGTATTAAATCAGTTCAGACCGTGGGTTATCCCGGACTGCCCATCAATGAGAATCGCCGCCCTGAAGCGGATGAAAACACCAAAGTAATTGAAGCCGAAGGCATGTATGTGCTCCCCGGATTTTTTGATATGCACGCCCATACCGGTGGTGGCTCTCAGGGAACAACCCCTGAGTATGTTTATAAATTATGGCTGGCTCACGGCATCACTTCTATTCGTGAACCGGGTTCTTTTAATGGAATGGACTGGACGTTACGGCACAAAGAAAGAAGTGCTAATAATGAGATCACTGCACCCCGGATTTCTGCATGGATCGGTTTTGGAATGGGTGCAGAGGAAGACATCACCACTCCTGAACAAGCTCGCGACTGGGTTAAGATGATAGACGAGGCTGGGGCGGATGGCATCAAGTTCTTTGGAGCACAACCTGAGATCTATAAAGCTGCAATTGATGAAGCCAATCTACGCGGACTCGGAACCATGACACACCATGCCCAAACGCGTGTCGTTTACAATAACGCGCTTCAATCTGCCCGTTATGGATTAACATCCCTCACTCACTGGTATGGCTTGCCTGAGGCCATGTTTGAGGATAAGATCATTCAGGATTACCCTTTGGATTACAACTACAACAACGAGCAGCACCGGTTTGAAGAAGCCGGAAACCTATGGAAACAAGCGGCAGCTCCGGGTTCAGAAAAATGGAATTCAGTGATGGAAGAGATGATCAAGCTGGATTTTACACTCAACCCAACCTTCACCATTTACGAAGCCAACCGAAACTTGAGTGCACAACGCCGGGCCGAATGGCATGAAAAATATACGCTTCCTTCGCTATGGGAATTTTACGAGCCTTCCAAAAGATCGCATGGTTCCTACTGGCTGGAATGGGGAACTGAGCAGGAGATCGCATGGAAAGAGAATTATAGAATTTGGATGCAGTTCATTAATGAATACAAAAATAAGGGCGGTCGTGTCACACTAGGTTCTGATGCCGGATATATCTATAAGCTATACGGATTCGGCTACATTCAGGAAATGGAGATGATGCGTGAAGCCGGTTTTCATCCTTTAGAAATATTTCAATCTGCTTCTCTCAAAGGAGCTGAAGTGTTGGGTGTGGATGATCAGCTTGGCACCATCGAAGTGGGCAAACTCGCAGATATGGTGATCTTGGATGCCAATCCCATGAAAAACCTGAAAGTTCTTTATGGCACTGGAGCGATTTACGTGAATGATGAAAATGTACCGGTTCGAAAAGGCGGTGTTCGCTATACCATCAAAGATGGAATTGTCTTTGACGCCAAAGAACTTCTGAAGGATGTAGCCGAAATGGTAGAAGCCGCCAAAGCCGAAGAAGACTTTGAAATAACCCAGCCTGGCTTAGACTGGTAAAAGAAAACACAGAGCTATACATCTGCGAAACTCAGCGAAAATCTGCGTGATACCTATTTGTTTATTCGTACATCAAGACTTTAAAACCAAGACATTTCACGCAGAGTTACGCAGATGAAGCGCTGATTTCCGCAGATTCTTTAATGTGGCTTTTTAAAGAAAAAGACGCGAATCAACACAAAGCATTTCTCTCTGTGTTCCTCCGTGCCCTCTGTAGTTAAATTTTAGAATCCGGGTAGCAACATCACTGCATTTTGCACCATGCGACTGGGACCAACCCAAAACATGCGGTATTGGGTGTTATCCAACAGGAAGACCACTTTTCCACTTCCCATATTTTCCACCGCAGCAAAGGCCATTCCTTTGGCTTCTTCTCGATTTTCCTCTGAGGCATAACCGGAGGCCAGTACTTCTCCCTCCTTCACATAATAGCCCACGGTTTGGAAATCAGTAGATGGCACAAGTCCATCATCCCCAAACTTCAGAGAATACAACGTCTCCGGCAAACCAAAAGCCAAAGGATTGGTATTATCAATATGTGCTTTGAAGGCTGATCCGGGAATTCTATCTAAGCCAAATACATCTTCGCGATGGGCATATTGGGTATAGGCTTTTTCGTCTACTTTGGTGGAATCTTCTTCCTCTTCTTCTTCAAAAAGCTCAACATTGGTAAAACCTGAACGATCTTTGGTGAGCCAGGAACCACTACCTTCTGTCCCGATCAGCACGCCACCTTCCCGAACCCAATCTTTCAGGCCTTCGATCTGAGATTCACTCCAAACACCATTCAATCCTCCCCAAGAACCCGGCATCAGGATTACATCGTATTCAGCAAGGTCGATACGGTTAAAACTTCCGGAACGAATGCGATCGATACCAAACTCGGTCCATTGATCGAACAAGAACCATAACTGTCCGGCAGTATAAGAGCTGAACGGTGAATCGACCATCAAAGCTACTTTGGGCTTTTGAACTGGCTCGCTATCGCTGGAGGCAAGATCCATTCCCGCATCCATACGCCCAGTATCAAACCCTTCGATCACCACGTTGGCCTCTTCAGCCAATGTTCTCATATCAGCCTGAATTTGAGCTCGTTTTTCATAATTCCGGCCTATCAGCACGATTAAACTTCCTTCTGAATATCGCTTTCCTTCATAGCTAAAATACCTTCCGGCACTTCTTACGTTGTAATCCATCTCCCACAATTTAGCAAGGGCTTTTGGTGCATGACGCTGTTCCCAATCGATCACATAGGCATATTGTGCTCCGGCATTTTCAACATCGGACGAATACACCAATTCTTCACTGACGATTTCAGTAGATACGCCCACATCACGAGTGGTCCAGGCACCATCCAGATTATACGCCATCGGAATACTCCAGGTCGCCATGTCGTACATCACCGAATCCTCGATCTCCAGCTGCCTTCTGAACAGTGTATTGACAAACAAGTGCTTTGGCTGATCGGTCTTGATGATAAAATCGCCGGCTTTGAAATTTCGGGTTGAAGAACTTCCATCCCAGTAACTGTAACTGTCTCGCAGACTAAAATCTTCGGTCGCCCGCTCGATCTGTACGTTATGCTTCATCAGCATGTTGAGGACCTGATAGGTGTAATCATTTTCATTGTTGGGAAGAATGTACGCCTCCGTATTTCCTCTTTGAGATGATTGCGAAACTGCATTCCCGAAATATTCGAGCAATCCTTCCCGGTTCTCTACAGCTGTTTTCACAATCGAAACTCCATTCGTATAATGATCAAAAACACGCTGACGCAATGTCAAAATATAGCCATCATCGGTTTCTACGGCGCGACCTCCGCGACTGTGTCCGCCCTGCTCGGCCAGCATTCCAATTCCACCCATTACGCTTGGATAGGACGAGCCGTATCCGGGATAAAAGAAATCAAAGGATTCGCGGGTGGCATAATTAAGTCCTGCAGCATCAAATTCTTCTCCGGCTCCACGGCCAAATTCATCGGTCCATTGCTCGTAGTTATCAGGCAGTTCCTTATTTCTGGGCGTGGTACCCGGCATCAAAAAGTAGTTGTTGTTGAAGCCCTGCTCGTGGAAATCCATATGCACTTGCGGCATCCATTCCTGGTAGGCGGCAATTCGTCCCTGCGACTCAGGATGCACCAGCCACACCCAATCCCGGTTCAGGTCAAACCAATAGTGATTTGTACGTCCTCCCGGCCAGATCTCATCGTGCTCCAGGTCATTAGCTTCGGTATTCAGAATATTTGCACGAGATGATTTATACCAGTACACATAGCGATCGCGACCGTCCGGATTCATCATTGGGTCGATAATGACCACGGAATTTTCCAGCCAGTTTCGGGTTTCGGCATCATTGGCTGCAACCAGTCGGTAGGCCGTTTGCATAGCTGCTTCACTGCTCGAAGCCTCATTTCCATGCACGTTATAACTCATCCAAACCACTACCGGTTTCCTGTCAATGGATACTGATTCCTGGTTATTGGCCAGCTCCAGATTGGCTTCGCGGATCTCCTCAATATTACCCATATTTTCTTCCGAAGAGATCACTGCGTAATACAGATCACGTCCTTCGTAGGTAGTTGCATATTTGTGAAAGGAAAGCCGATCCGATTCCTCATCAAGGTTTTTGAAATAATCCATCACCTGATGATGAAAGGTGTATTCTGCCCCCATTTCATAGCCGAGGTAATCTGCAGGAGATGTGATCTCAGCATCGTAATTTAACTCGGGGTGAAATTGGAAACGCTCAAAGGCCTCTTCTTGTGCCATTAGATTGAAAGTCATCAACACTAAAAGCAGCAAAGTTGTAACTGTGGATTTCATAAGCTTCATTTGATTTATATAATATTTGTAGACAGAAAATAGAGCAAATTTATTAACAATAAAGTTCTTTGCTTTTTCCTCATTTATATCAATTTTGAGATATGAAGAAAGCACTTAAAGTACTACTCATTGGCATCATAAGCCTGCTGCTACTGACAGGATTAACATCACTTTTCATTTCTTATTTCTATTCAGATACTCTTCAGGAAAAATTAGTCCGGGAATTTAAAAAACAGACCAATAATAGCTACTCCATTTCTATTTCCGATATCGATCTCGGTTTTCTATCCCGCAGCATAAGTATTGATTCTGTCAGGGTTGAGCCGACTTCAAATTCAAAATTCAGAAGTATTTCAGCAACATCCGTTTCCATGAACGGCATCCAGTGGCTGAGTTGGTGGAGTCAAACGGTGCCAAATTTTTCGGAGATCGAAGTGACTGGACCCCGCGTAGAAATTGTGATGCCTGAAAACTACTCTTTTCAATCCAGCCAACTTCGAAGTGACTCTTCCGAAACAGCCGCAATGGACTCCCTCGACAGCTTCAAATTCACCCTGAAAAACGGTAGCGGTGTAGTGATTGAAGAAGCATCTGACAGAGAACTTTTGAGCATAGATGACATTTCGCTGCAAGCCACACAAGTGAATCTACAACAGCTTTTAACCCAATCTGAAGTTTTCTTCCTTGAAGGACTTACGGTAAACGGAGCCGGCATCAAATGGCCGCTTCATGATAAATACTACGAAATTACCATTGCTGATTTCAGCTTTGATAAAAACTCCGAATCGGCTACAATTTCTGAGCTTAACTTCATCCCTACGCTTCCTAAATATGAATTCTCCCGGCAGCGGGGCTATCAGCTTGATCGCATTCACCTTGAAATTCCCCAAATGGAGCTCCGTGGTTTCACCCTAGATTCACTTGATGACAACCATTTTGAATTAGATACACTCAGCATACAAGGTGCCTGGATGGAGGTTTTCCGAAACAAACAAATTCCACGGCCTGAAGAAGAGTCTGTAAAGCCTTTATTTTATGAAATTGCTAGTTCTGTTGATTTTTCATTTGGGTTGAACACGACACTTGTCACCAGTTCCGATATTATTTACGAGGAACATAAACCGCCTTCCGACTCTTCCGGATCGGTTTCCTTCAACGATCTTTCTGCCACTTTAACTGATTTCAGAACGATGCACCATCCCAAATTCAACGAGACTATTTTTCGATGGGATGTAGAGACGTTGTTTATGAATACCACTCCGCTATCGGTTCAGCTTGAATATCCTTTGTACAACATAGAGAATGAACATACGGTGAAGGTCCAACTTGAGAGTATCGATCCAAGGGAAGTTGGAGGAATGTTACGCAATGTCGGTTTTGTAGAGATTGAAAATGGATTCGTAGACGGATTAGATGCCGAGATGTACCTGAACTCAGAATCAGCTTCCGGAGAAGTGTTGGTGGAATACCGAGATCTTAAAGTGAAATTTTTGAATAAGGATAATCCGGATAATAATGGCCTCAAAGAAGGGGTAAAAAACTTTATCGCTAATACTTTCGCCATCAATTCCAATAACACCGGCAATGATGCCGAAACCGGTGAAATTGATTTTGAACGGGAAAAAAATAAATCCATTTTCGCCTATTGGTGGAAATCGCTTTTAAGTGGATTAAAAGACGTTATTCAGTAAGACCAATCTTTCTAATTGTTATAATTAATGAACAAGGAAACAGAAATACCTACCATTGATGACATCCGTAAAGCACATCAGCTAATATCGGAGCACGCCCACCGAACGCCTGTTTTTAGCAGTAAGCAGATGAATGAAAAGTCGGGCGGACAGATCTTTTTTAAGTGTGAGAATTTTCAAAAAGTCGGAGCCTTTAAATTTCGGGGAGCAAGTAATGCCATTTTTTCTTTAAGTGAAGATGAAGCATCAAAAGGAGTAGCTACGCACTCTTCCGGCAATCACGCACAGGCTGTTGCATTGGCTGCAAAAATGAAAGGTATTCCCGCCTATATTGTTATGCCGGAAAATGCACCCAAAGTGAAAGTAAAAGCCGTTAAGAATTACGGAGCAGAAGTTACTTTCTGTGAATCAACGCTGGAAGCTCGCGAGACGACTTTGGATCAAGTAGTAGAACGCACAGGGGCAACATTCATCCATCCCTATGATGATGCACGTATTATTGCCGGGCAGGGAACCGCAGCTCTCGAACTGCTGGAAGATCATCCCGATCTAGATGTCATCATAGCGCCGGTGGGTGGCGGTGGCTTGTTGAGTGGAACTGCCCTGGCTGCCAGATCCATCAAACCGGACATTCTGGTTATTGGCGCCGAACCAAAAAATGCCGATGATGCTTATCGCTCTTTCAAAGCCGGTGAATTGATCCCCGTCCAAAACCCAGATACTATTGCCGATGGTCTGCGAACCTCACTCGGTAAACTTCCCTTCTCTATCATTACTGAATACGTAGATGACATCGTCACAGTTCCCGAAGAATCCATTGTAGAAGCCATGCGCTACATCTGGGAGCGTTTGAATATGATCATTGAAGCATCCTGCGCCGTGCCCGTAGCCGCCGTCTTTGATGGCAAGGTGGATGTAAAAGGAAAGAAGGTCGGCATCATCATCACAGGTGGAAATGTGGACCTCGATAATTTACCTTGGTAATTTTATTAGCTGTTAGCTATCAGTCCTCAGCTTTCAGCTAATAAAACATAGTTCGGAAAGCCTGTCCGACCAGTTATTGAGAAAAGCTGAAGTCGGGAACTAGCGTAAGCGTCCGCTTGTGCGATGTGCATTTCGTTAAACGAATTGAATTCAAGCCTAAGACTTATTTTGATCTTTTCAGTATTCAGAATTTTACAGATTGTGTCGATAGAAAAAATATTGAGTTAGCTGATGCTCTTAACTCACCGCTCGAAAAACCACATAGCTCATCTCAAATAAGAGATCCTTGGGAGGATAATTTATCGTGAGCGTAAGACGTACAGCTTGCCCCGTCCCTTTACTTTAGTCGGGCAAGCTGCCCGACCTACGTAGATAAAGCTGAGAGCTAAAGCCTTACAACTGAAAACTTTTAATAAATTGCCGGAAATCGGGACGGATCTGATTCACTCATAATACCGTAGATCGTTTCGAAAATATCCTCGGCATTAGGTTTACTGAAGTAGTCGCCATCCGAAGCGTAAGCAGGACGGTGGTCTTTAGCTGTCAAACATTTGGGCTCGGAATCAAGATTAAAATACCCATCTTGTTCTTCCAGGATCTTATGAAGGATATAGGCAGAAGCTCCGCCCGGAACATCTTCATCCACTATCAGCAGTCGATTGGTTTTACCTACCGATCTTCCGATCACATGATCCAGATCAAACGGCATAAGCGTTCGCACATCGATCAGTTCCATGGAAATGCCGACTTCGTCCAGCTGTGGGATCAAACTTTCCACAATGTTGAAGGTAGAACCGTAAGAAACTACTGTGATATCAGTTCCCTCATTCAGGATCTCCGGCTTGCCGAGCGGAGTGGTAAATTCCCCCAGATTTGAAGGCAGCTCTTCTTTCAGACGATATCCATTCAGAGGTTCCACAATAATAGCAGGATCATCTCCCTGAAGCAGCGTGTTATAAAACCCGGCCGCTTCCGTCAAATTTCTTGGAACACATAAGTGTACGCCACGAGCTCCGTTTACGATCATCCCCATCGGCGAACCTGAGTGCCAGATTCCCTCAAGTCGGTGGCCGCGCGTTCTAACGATCAACGGGGCAGCCTGTCCACCTTTCGTTCGATACCTGATGGTAGCCAGGTCATCTGAGATCCCCTGGAAACAATACAGCAGGTAATCCAGGTACTGAATTTCAGCGATGGGACGAAGGCCGCGTATAGCCATACCAATTCCCTGCCCCAGGATAGTGGCTTCCCTGATCCCGGTATCACTTATTCTCGTTTCACCGTACTTTTCCTGCATGCCCTCAAGGCCTTTATTAACGTCTCCAAGCTTTCCGGAATCTTCCCCAAAAATGAGTGTGTTCGGATATTTATCAAATAGCTTGTCGAAATTATCGCGGATCACCAGTCGCCCATCCACTTTTTTGGGTTCACTTGGATACTCCGGCTTGATCTCTTCTATATTCAAAGGCGATCTATCCGTCTCACTGTACAGGTGTGAGCTGTAACGCTCATAATTATCTTCGAGGGATCTTTTCACCCATTTCTTTAGCTCATTTCGGGCAGAACCGCTATCATTACCAACTGTAGCTGCCAGCGATTTTCGTGCTGCGGCTAAAATATCTTTCCGAATAGCATTCGGATAATTTTTCAGTTTCTTGGCGAACTCCCCTACTTTTTTCACGCCGGTTTCATCCTGAAGTTTACCGAGCAGGTCAACGACCTCAGCTTTTTCTTTCTTGATGGGTTCCATGAATGCTTTCCAGGCCGCCTTTTTAGCCTCATTTACTTCATCCTGAGCTTCCTTTTCGAGCTCATCCAGCTTATCTTTTTTCGCGATCTTATTTTCAAGGATCCACTGACGGAGCCTATCCAGGCAACAATACTCTTCTTCCCACTTAAGTCGTTCTTCAGACTTATAGCGTTCGTGAGATCCAGACGTAGAATGACCTTGTGGCTGTGTAACTTCCTGCACATGTACCAAAACAGGAACATGTTCTTCACGGGCAATCTTGGCAGCTTTTTCATAGGCCTCCAGTAGCGCCTGATAATCCCAGGCTTTCACTTTCAGGATTTCGTATCCCTCCTGATCCTCTGTACGTTGAAATCCTTTGAGGATCTCTGAAATACTTTCTTTAGTAGTTTGGTATTTCTTGGAGACGGAAATTCCAAATCCATCGTCCCAAACCGAAACTACCATAGGCACTTGTAGTACGCCGCCTGCATTTATAGTCTCCCAGAATATGCCTTCAGAAGTACTTGCATCGCCAATGGTTCCAAAGGCGATCTCATTTCCCTTATTTGAGAATTTTTTCCATTCCTTGGCCTTCAATCCCTTTTCATTTCGATAGACTTTAGAGGCTTGTGCCAGTCCTAAAAGGCGAGCCATTTGTCCCGCTGTTGGGGAAATATCGGAGGCCGTATTTTTTGATTTGGTTTGATCGATCCAGTTGCCATCTTCATCAATAAGTCTGGTGGCAAAGTGGGAATTCATTTGCCGGCCGGCAGAACTTGGATCTGCTTCAACATCGGCGTGTGCATATAGCTGGGCAAATAACTGCTGTGGAGTAACCTGACCGATAGCCATCATAAATGTTTGATCGCGATAATACCCGGATCTAAAATCTCCGTTCTGAAACTGCTTGGCCATTGCTATCTGTGGAACTTCTTTCCCATCTCCAAAAATCCCAAACTTGGCTTTTCCGGTTAGTACTTCCTTCCTACCGATCAGCGACATATGCCGGCTTACCCAACCCAACTTGAAATCTGCCAGAATCTCTTTTTTCTGAGCAGCGGTAAACGTGGTTTTTGTCTTCTTATCTTTTACTTGAGCCATTATAAAATTTTTGTTCTGAAAAATTGGGAAAGCGCCCTTCCAAAAGGGGCGATATAATAAGGAAAAGCGCTTTTTTATGAAACAGTCTTCACAGTCCCTATCGTTCTTTTTAGGTTAAATTTGCTTTAGCTGTGAGCTTGAATTCTCAAACTCTCATACCGAACCCTGCGAGGCCTGAAAGGCACCCGCAGTTTCTTATTAGAATCACTCAGTAAAACCGCCTTTGGTCATCTTGATCGGGTCAAGTGCATTATCAAGCTCTTTATCCGAAAGATCCGTCATTTCTTTTGCCACTTCTTTGAGTGGGCGATTTTCTGCATAGGATTTCTTAGCAATTTTTGCGGCAAGGTCATACCCTATGATCGGGTTCAAAGCCGTCACTAAAATAGGATTTCGTCCCACCATATCAGCAATAGCTTCTTTCTTTACTTTCAGTTTGGATACGGAACGATCGGCCAGATTTCGAGCTGCATTTGCCAAAATATCAATTGATTCCAGCAGGTTGTGAGCCACAACAGGCAGCATCACATTCAACTCAAAATTACCTGCTTGTCCGCCAATGGTGATGGTTGAATCATTCCCAATAACCTGAGCGCAAACCATAGTCAGAGATTCTTCGATCACCGGATTGACCTTACCGGGCATGATGGAGGAACCGGGCTGAAGTGCAGCCAATTCAACTTCCCCAATTCCACTGTTAGGACCAGAATTCATCCAGCGCAGGTCGTTTCCGATCTTCATCATACCAACAGCGATGGTTTTAAGCTGCCCACTGAGTTCGACGGGGGCATCCACCGTAGCCTGTGCTTCAAAATGATTTTCAGCTTCTGTGAATTTCTCACCTGTAAGTTCAGAAATGGTTTCAGCAAATTTCTTCCCAAAATCTTTATGCGTATTAAGTCCTGTACCCACGGCAGTGCCGCCTTGTGGCAACTCGCTCACGCGTTCCAAAGCCGATTCAACCCGTTTGATTCCCAATTCAACCTGCCGGGCATATCCGCCAAATTCTTGCTCAATGGTCACCGGCATGGCGTCCATCAGGTGAGTTCGGCCTGTTTTTACTACATCATCATATTCTTTTCCTTTTTCAAGGAAGGTTTTTTGGAGATGCTCAAGCGCCGGGATCAAATTGTTCTTCACGGCTTTGACTGCAGCTACGCGGATGGTTGTTGGAATCACATCATTGGAACTTTGGCCATAGTTGATGTGATCATTGGGGTGAATATTCACATCCAGATTTTTCTTCAGTTCATTAGCGCGATGAGCGATCACCTCATTGGCATTCATATTGGTTGAAGTGCCGGAGCCCGTCTGAAATATATCGATCACAAATTCTTTGTCGTGCATCCCGTCAATTACTTCCTGAGCGGCAGCTTTGATTGCGGTAGCAACTTTCTCATCGATCAAACCCAGTTCCGCGTTTACAGCAGCGGCCGTTTTCTTCACATATCCAAGTGCTTCGATGAATTCGCGGCTGAATTTGATACCACTAACAGGAAAGTTATCGTGAGCACGTTGGGTTTGAGCCCCGTATAAAGCATTTTTTGGTACTTTAACTTCGCCCATGGAATCTTTTTCAATACGAAAGTCACTCATTTTCTTGATCTCTTTTAAGTTGAAAATTCACGTCCTGAAATGAAAGAAAACCATTGGTCGTTCAGAACGTCTATATTTTTGGTTTATAGCCTTAAAAAGATAAGAAAAAAGTATGTAGATGTTATGAAATGCTTGGTAAAAAGAGGTGAGAAGCCGGAGCTTTAGTATGAGCCCTAAATCAGATCTAACAGATCAATTCGGCTTTGAAAGATAGCAGAGACTAAAAAAGTAAAAGGTTGAAGCTTAAGACGGACAGTTTGTTCGTTCATCATTCCTTGAATCTTCACTGTAAAACAGACTGTGCGACCTACTTTTATAGTTGCTTCGAATACATTCGATAAGTTTTATCGAGAGAACCGCCAATTTTTTCAGCCACGCGAATCATTTCCGTATTGGTTTCTAAGATCCAGCTGAGTTCAGAAACGGTTTTACCTTCAGTCTCCAATCCATTTTGTATGGAGCGTTGATGAAGCAGTGCATCTATTCCCTTGCCCTGCCATTCCGGTAGAACGCCCATCAAGGCCGTTCTTAGTCCTTTTACTTTATTCTTGCGCCACAGCAGTTTGAAGATCCCAAAAGGAAAAAGCTTTCCGTTCATATCTATGAGGATCTCGTTGATGTTTGGCAGGCCCACAGAAAAAGCGATCGGCTCTCCATCTATTTCAGCAATATGGGCGTAATCGGTATCAATAATGAGTTTCAGATCCTTCCCAAGTGCTTTGAATTCTTCTTCACTCAAAGGAATAAATCCCCAATTATTCTTCCAGGTTGCATTAAATATTTCCTGAATGATCTTAATCTCTGAACTCATTTTTTTTAAGTTCACAGGACGTATTTCCAGGTTTGGAATACGACGTTTTACGATCTCCATTGCACGATTCATTCGATCAACAGCCACCGTTTCTGTATCCACAATGTAGGCGTACATGTCCATGGCTTTTTCGAAACCCGCATCTTTTATCAGGCGATCATAATAGGGAAAATTGTACGGCATCAGGATGTAGGGAGCTTTATCAAAGCCTTCGATCAGAACTCCAATCACATCCATCATTCCGGGATTAGCAGGTCCCAGTACGTCTTTCATCCCCTTATCGCGAAGCCAATCCTCCGCTACCCTGAACATTAAATTTGCGGTATGCTGATCGTCAATGCATTCGAAAAAGCCAAAATGTCCTGTTTTCGAGCCATGATAATCATTATACCGATGGTCAATGATTGCCGCTATACGTCCTACCTCTTTCCCGTCTTTCTCAGCAATAAAAAGCTCGATCTCCGCATTGTTGTAGAAGGGATTTTTATCCGTATCGATCAGCTTTTTCTGGTCCATCCGAAGTGGAGGAACCCAATTTTCTGCCTGTTCATAAAAAGAATAGATGAAGTCTACGAAACGCTTTTTTTCCTCTTTGGTAGATACAACAGTTACCCCTGAGCTATTCATAGGCAGATGGAATGAATGAAGAAAATTTTAGGATTCGATCGCTGAATGACCATTTCTGTCAATAACACCACGCTTGATTCCAACTTTTCGGAATGCTTCCAGAATCTGATCCAAGTGCTCATCCGTATGGCTGGCCATGTAGCTGGTTCTTAGCAAAGACTGTCCTTGCGGAACCGCCGGTGGCACAACGGCATTGGCATAAACGCCTTCTTCGAAAAGATCTTTCCAGAATTTAAAGCAGTCCATCATTTCACCAATAACCACAGGGATGATCGGACTTTGGCTGCTCCAGACATTGAAACCGAGTCCACGAAGTTCTTTACGCATATAATTTGCGATCTCATCAAGGCGTTCCAGTCTCCAGGTTTCTTCCTGCAAGATCTCAAGCGCTTTCAAAACCGTAGCTACGTTTGCCGGTGGCATAGAGGCACTGAAGATATGGGCCGGAGAATTGTGCCGGATATATTCGATCACCGGTTCATCTCCTACCAAAAAGCCCCCCAGCGAAGCGAATGATTTGGAGAAGGTTCCACTGATCAGATCCACTTCATCGGTCAGGTCATATACAGAAGCCGATCCGCGTCCACCTTTCCCGACAACACCAACGGCATGGGCATCATCCAAATAAAGACGGGCATCAAATTCTTTGGCCAGTTTAACCAGCTCAGGTACATTTGCGAGCGTTCCTGACATTGAAAAGACTCCATCGGTTACAATGATCTTTCCGGCATCCGGATCGGCTCGCTCCAACAATTTTCGAAGTTGACCCATATCGTTATGCTGATAACGCATGGTTTTTGCATTCGAAACCAAGGTTCCCATTACAATACAGGCATGATTATCCTTATCAGAGAAAATAATGTCGTTACGGCCAGCAATGGTTTGTATAGAACCTTCATTGGTTTGATAGCCCGTACTAAAAAGCACGCACCCTTCTTTTCCCATAAACTCGGCGAGCTTATCTTCCAGTTCCAGGTGACTGTCTAACGTACCATTCAAGTAGCGTGAACCTGTGCACCCTGTACCATATTTGGTTAGCGCCTCTTGTGCGGCTTTGATGGTGCGTGGATCGTTGGTGAGCCCCAGGTAATTATTGGAGCCCGCCATGATCACTTTTTTACCTTCAATTTCTACGATAGTGCCATCGGTAGCTTCCAGTGGTTTGAAGTAGGGATATAACCCTAATTCCTTGACCTCATCGGCTTTCGTAAAATTGAAAGCTTTTGAAAAAATATCTGATTTTGTGGCGCTTGATTTCTTATCGGCCATTCGGTAATTCCTTAACAAGTATTGTAAATAAACAGCGAAATATAGCAGGTATTAACGTTCTAACAAATTACTATAAATAAGCTTTAACTGCCGGCTGCTGCAATGCGGTTTTAATTTCAATTGGCTAAGATAACAAATTTATAGCTCAGCTACTGAATTTGAATTCCCAATTTTACGTGATCAACTATTTTTCTGGTTTACTAATTCCTCGTATTTCCGGAACAACAATTTAAAATGATCATCCATAGTTCCTATCTCCTGTTCTGCTACTTTCTTACACTCTTGCACAAGCTCATCACGATCTCTCGACAAGATCCTTAAAATAGCCTCCTTCAGCATCTCAGGATCCCCCGGACGAAATGTTTCTGAAATCTCCGGTTTAGCAATATCGTCGGCTCCCCCGCGATTTGGAACCACAATGGGAAGTCCGCTGCATACTGCTTCTGCAACCACAATTCCATACGTTTCAGCAGAAGATGAATGGACAAAGTAATCACAGGATGCCAGAATATTGGCAAGTTCATCCCTGTTTTCTGTGAATCCCATCAGCTTTACATAAGGAGCTTTATTTGCCTTGTACTCCACATATTTTCGTAACGGTCCGTCCCCAAAAACGATCAATCCCATTGGCTTCTCTTTTGAGGCTGCATCAAACCCTTCGATCAGCGATCCCAGTCTCTTTTCGGGATGATGCCGACTGATCGCTATCATCAAATTAGCGGTCTCTGGCAGATCAAATTGAGCCAGTAATTTTTTGCGGGTTTCCTCATTTCTTCTTTTTGGGGAGAAGAATTCCTTATCTATCCCAAATGGAACGGCAATTGGATTATTGACGCCATGGCTCTGAATACGCTCACCCAGCCATTCACCACTTACTATGGTGGCATCAAAGCGATTGCTTAGTTTCTTCAGGTAATTCCAATAGAAACCAAACATTTTATCTACGCGATCAAAGCCCAATTTGGTGCCCAGAATTGTGTGGGGATATGCCGCTACCGGGTCCTGATGAAAAATAAATGTTTTCACCGCATCCCCGTTCCAGCGGGCTGCAAACCATCCACCGGTCCATGGTGAAGATCCTTCTACCACATCAGGTTGCTCGCGATCTAAAATTTCATGGACGGCTTTTTCCCTCCATAATATGTAGTAGCGCCAGTCAACCGGTAACCTTGGGCCTTTCACCCAGATCACGCGTCCGCCATATCGCTCTTCCTCTCCCCAATCCTCACCTGGAGCTACGATCACAATTTCATGCCCATATTTTTGCCCGGCCTGCAGCTTTTGATTGATGTAGGTTTTCACCCCTCCACCCTGATCGGTATAAAACTCTGCTACGTCTATAATCTTCATGTAAAAATCGTTGTTTTAATAATGTCTGACTGGAACCGGCTCTTCCAACGCTTCCTTATAATACTCCAGTAATTTTCCATTTATGGCCTCCCATTCATACTGCAAAGCTTTTTTACGAGAAGCTTTCCCCATCTTACTACGTAACTCTTTATTCTCTACGATGAGGGATAACTTTTTTGTGAAATCTGTGCAATTTTCCGGTATGGCAAGTTTTCCATTCACTCCATCTTCTACCAGCGATTTACTTCCTGTAGCATTGGCCACTAAACAAGGCAAACCACTACTCATCGCCTCCAGGGTCACATTTCCAAAAGTTTCAGTGTGTGAGGGGAACAGGAATACATCGCTGCTTGCGTAGGCTTTAGCCAGGTCTTCTCCTCCCAAAAACCCGGTGTAGTGTGCTTCCGGCATTTGTTCCTGTAATTCAGCTTTCGCAGGACCATCACCCACCACCAGCGGTTTAACCTTCTTATTTCTGGATGCGACCCGCTGTACAGCATCCCGATAGGTAGCTAACTCCTTCTCCCAGACCAACCGGGAGACAAAGGTTACAACAATGTCATCATCATCAAAGCCGTTCTCTCGTCGCCATTTCAAATCTCTTTTTTCAGGGGAAAATAAAGTGGTATTTACGCCACGAGCCCAGATCTTCATTCCGGGATCAAAACCATGCTCTTCCAGTTCTTCGATCATGGACCTCGAAGGCACATACACCTGAGTGAGCGAGTTATAGAACCAGCTCAGATATCTCCATGCAATGAACTCGATCGGAGTAAGTCCATAGTATTTTAAGTAGCTCGTGAAATGAGTATGATATGAGCCAACGATCTGAACTCCATTTTTCTGAGCCCATCGAAGTGCTCTAAATCCACCCAGATCTGGGGTGGCAATATGAATAAGTGTTGGGGCAAAATTCTCTAATTCCTGCTCTGCTTTTTGTGAAATTCCCGAAGCAACACGGTACTCACCCCGTCCTGAAACCGGCATCCGGATGGATGGCAGCGAAACCAAACGGCCGTTATGGTCAAGCGCCGGTTCTTTGATGGTTGGGCCAAAAACTAAAACGGGCACTCCCTGATCTTCCAAAAACTTCACCCACCTATTTAGGGTAAGTGAAACTCCGTCTTTAATATGATTGTAGTTCCCTGTAAAAAGGGCAACTCGTAATTCTTTCATAAACATTTAAAAGCAGAGGGTAGATTTGTATCTTAGCAACTCTGCGATGATTCTTGCAGTTATCTCTTTTTTTATTCCAAACAATCTTCAAATATAAGGAAATTAATGAAAGCCTTTGTAACGGGAGGAACCGGTTTTATTGGAAGTCATTTAGTAGAAGCACTTACCGCTTCTGGTAATTTTGAGGAGGTTCGATGCCTCGTTCGAAACAAAGAAAAATGGCTGTCCGGTACTGCATTCAAAAAAATATCGGGCAATCTTCAGGATTTCAAAGCATTGGAGAAAGGCTTAGAAGGTGCGGATGTATTATTCCACATCGCTGCGATTGTAAAGGCTCCCACAAAAAAGGAATTCACTCAAGCTAACGTAGATGCTACCGAAACCTTGGTTCGCCTTGCTCAGAAAAAAGGCGTTCGTAATATAGTGATCCTATCTTCTCTGGCTGCAGCCGGACCCAGCGCCGGTTCACCCAAAAAAGAGGATGACCCTATGGAGCCAAAAAGTATGTACGGAGAATCCAAAAAAGAGATGGAGGCCAAAATTCATGGCCTCGCAACAAGTAAAGACAGCATTAAGATCATTCGTCCACCGGCCGTTTATGGTCCGCGTGAAGATCAGATCTACTCTTTCTTCAAAGCTTGCAAATATGGCATTTGTCCGATCATTGGCGACGGGAACAATCCCCGCGTATCCATGGTGTATGTAACTGATCTGGTTAACGGAATTTTGAAAGCAGCACAAAAAACCGATACCGGCGTTCACACGTACTTTATTTCCGGGGAAGGTACTCATTCCTGGAACGAGATCCGGGCCGTGACAAACCGTGTGCTTGGCAAGAAAACACTGCCTCTTAAGATCAAACCAAACTGGGTTCGGAAAGTGGCCGGTGTTGTTGAGAATACTGCATCATTATTTGGCGTATATCCCGTTATCAACAAAGAAAAAGCGAACGAGCTTATCCTGGAATGGACTTGTTCGAACGATAAAGCCGAAAATGAATTAAATTATCATCCACAGACCTCGCTGGCCGAGGGCATTTCACGAACCATACATTGGTATAAACTGCACAACTGGCTATAGTTTATGAATAGAATTTTAAAGACCTCCCTGCTCTACATTTTCTCCCTGTTTTTTGGATTTTCCATCACCGCCCAGGATACTCCTTCCCATGATTATTCCGAACTGATGGAAATCCCTGATGTGATTACAATGGAGGCTTCACCAACACATCTTTATGTGCTTTCGGAAAAAGATGGTCTGGCAGTATTTCGAACTTACAGCGAATCCCTGCAATGGCTTTACACCTCAAAAGGCATGCAGCGCCGGGGAGATAACATTATGGCCGACATCCGTTTTGCCTATTTATTTGGTGACTCTCGCAGAATGACCGTCCTGGAGCCCACATCTGTTTTAGGGGTATATTCTTCCACCGTTCTTCCGGTTCAACCCAAAGCTACCGCCCGTCTTAAAGACCACTTATATATTGCTATGGACCAAGAGGGACTTGGAAAGATTTCCCTCAATACCCCCGAAAGCGTGGATTCTGATCCTGAGATTTTAGCACAGAATCAGATCGGCGGAAATTCTGTTATTGACGTCCGTTCCTCAAACATCGGCAACCAGCTTTTTGTTTTGACGGATGCTCCTTCCCTTCTCGTTTTTACACAGCCGGATACTACTTTGCAGTTTTCGTCATCCATACCGTTAAGCAGATCTATAACCGATCTTTTTATTGACAAAGAACTGATCTGGGGAAGCACGGCCAATGGCGAGATCTTTGAGATCCGTTCTTCCGGCTTGGGAAAGAAGATCGGTACAACTAACGAACCCATCGATCAAATTTATAACTGGCAGGATCGGCTATTTATCAGAACAAAAGCCGGCCGGGTTTGGGTAACCGATACCAATGGCTTGTTGGAGATATGGAAAGATGATCCCAAAGCAGGCAATTATATCACCGGTAATGATCATGGCCTTTGGATCGCTGAAAACGACAATATTTCTAAAGTAACATTCAAAGTAGATTCTGCTTCAATTTCCACTGTTACTGATTCTGAGTTTAGCATTAAACCCATTCCAAATAAGATAGTGTCCTATCCCGGACAATTGTTGCTTGCTTTGGAGCTTGAAGGGGAGCGTTCGGTACGTGATGTGGAATTTTCTTACCGCTCAAATGTGGACAATGCCAAGATAAGAGGACAGGGATTTTTCTGGCAGCCATCCGTTAATCAGATTGGGAATTACCCCTTTACAATTGTGGCATCCAATGCATCAGGAAAATCCGACAGTACCCGTTTTGTTGTAGAAGTCCGGTCTTTTAATTCGCCACCGAGATTCAGCCCCGTTCGTTCCACATCTATTGCCATGAACGAACGGTACGAGATCGAATTCAACGCCACTGACCCCGAAAATCCACAAAATTCCCTGGTTCGATACATTGGTGTAGACCTGCCGGAGGGCGCTTCCATTGATGAAAGATCAGGTGTTTTTAGCTGGACACCCACAGAACGACAAGTGGGAGAACATACCTTTAAGGTGATAGCAACTGATAGAATGGGTGCTGCATCTTCTATTGACGTGACGCTAAAAGTATTGGAAATTTCGAGAGATAGTGGAGAATAAGGAGCTCTTTTGACGAACAAGGAATTCGCTACCGAACTGCTTAATTGGTATCAAGATCACAAACGACAAATGCCCTGGCGGGGTGAAGCCGATCCCTACAAGATCTGGATCTCGGAGATCATGCTTCAGCAAACGCGGGTTGATCAGGCTACCCCCTATTTTCAGAATTTTATTTCCCTGTTTCCTACCGTTTACGATCTCGCAGAAGCCGAGCAACAGGAAGTACTGAAAGCATGGGAAGGATTAGGATATTATAGTCGCGCCCGAAATTTGCATGCAGCCTCAAAAATGGTGGTTAAAGAATTTAATGGGAAAGTCCCCGAATCTTACGATGAGATCATCAAGCTAAAAGGAATTGGTCCATATACGGCAGCGGCAGTCACCAGCATAGCCTTCAACAAACCCAATGCCGTTGTAGACGGAAATGTGATCCGCGTACTCACCCGCTATTATGGTATTGAAGATGATACCCGAAGCACTAAAACGCGCCGTAAAGTTCAGGAATTTGCCAACGAACTTATTGATGAAGAGAATCCCGGGGATTTCAATCAGGCCATGATGGAACTGGGCTCAGAGATCTGTACTCCCTCCAATCCTGATTGCCAACATTGCCCTGTTCAGTCCGGATGTGTAGCCACTAAAATGGCCAAAACGGAAGTCATTCCCTACAAATCTCCCGCCAAGAAAAAGCCTCATCATATAATCGGAGTTGGCATTATTGAACGGGAAAGAGATGACAAGATCCTGATCGCGCTTCGCCCCAATGATGCTATGCTCGGTGGAATGTGGGAATTTCCCGGCGGCAAACAAAAAGACGGGGAATCCATTCAGAAAACCATAGAGCGGGAACTGGAAGAAGAGCTCGGGGTTGAAGTAAAAGCCTACAAAGAGTTAATGAACCTGAAACATGCCTATTCTCACTTTTCCATTACCATGCATGCCTGGTTTTGTACACTGATATCGGGTGAGCCCAAGCCGAAGGAAAGTCAAGAAGTTCGCTGGGTAAGCCGTGACCAGCTGCAAGAGTTTCCATTTCCAAAGGCTAATAAAGTGCTAACGGAAAGATTGCTGAAAGAAGACTGACTCACATCCCTCTTGTTTTGAGCCAAGGCTGCAAACCGGCCTCCCTTCAAAGGGAGATTTCCCCCTTGTACAGCATTTTATAAGGTCAGAATCTACGAACGCTACTCAAATTAAAATTACTTCACTGCTACTCCACAAACATGTGGAATAATAGGCACAAATATCGTTTTACTCTCAAACTCCTCCAGCTCAACACTGCTGAATAAGGAATTATGGATGATCCTTCCCGTTTGTCGGGTAACATGACATCCATCGAAAAACCACTTCCAGGGTTTCTTTACAAAATGCTGAACTTTACAGACCCAGGAGTGACGATCAGCTTTTACATGTTCTATGAATACATATTTTCCTTCTTTTTTCAGTATTCTTTTAATTTCAAACAGTACCTTTACCGGGGTTTTTACCGTGCATAGAACCAGGCTCCCGATCACCATTTCAACCGATTCAGATTCTATATTCATATTCTCTGCCCCGTAATTATGGATCTCTACTTCGATTCCAAACCGTTTTGCTCTTCGCTTCAGAAGTGCATTGAAAGAGCTTTTAGGTTCTATGGCGATCACTTTAGTTCCGGGGCGTAAATATCTGAAATTTGCTCCATACGCCGCACCTATTTCAACCAATGTTTCGGGATGATCTTCCAGCAAGGCCTGCTTTCTTTCGCCATAATGAATGTCCATGTAGCGATCTACCAGCGAAAAGAACCAATCGTTGAGTTTATGAATCAATTTGCCTGTAATTTGTTTGTTTTAGTGTGAATGAGCCAAGTCTCCTTATCGGCGATTCCCGTAAAAACTCTAATCTATTCAAAATGTAGGAAATACATTGCCCCGAAAGCGAAAAAGATATCGTACCATCTCTAATAAAAAACTTCTGGCGCTCAAACCTTTCTTAAACGATTTGGTAGAACAGATCGAAAAGCCTGATTACATCAATGAAGACCCTGTTCAATTCATGCATGCTTTTGAAGACAAGAATGACCGGGAGTTGGCTGGCTTTTTTGCCGCAACCATGGCGTGGGGGCGACGCGATATTGTGAATGCCAAGGTTGAAGATCTGCTGAACAGGATGGATAACCGGCCGACTGAATTCATCCTAAACTACTCTGAAAGTGATGCTCCAAATTTTGAGGGATTCAAACACCGCACCTTCAAACCAATCGACATGCACTGGCTCACCAAAACCCTGCAATCCATCATGCTGAAGTTTGGTGATTTTGAAAAATTCTGGGCATTCTGTCACGAGCGGGCTACACGCGAGAACCGGGAACTGATCGCTGTTTTCCATGAACAATTTTTCACTTTCCATCCCGAAATTCCACAACGAGTCCGTAAGCATGTCTCTAACCCCGAGAAGAACAGCTCTGCAAAACGATTATACATGTATCTCAGGTGGGTCATTCGAAATGACAGTCCCGTTGATCCCGGTACCATGAACTTCATTTCTCCTGCTAAGCTCAAGATCCCGCTGGATGTACACGTGGCGCGGCAGGCACGTAAACTTGGCCTCCTCTCACGAAAGCAAAACGACTGGAAGGCTGTACTTGAACTAACCAAGCGGATGCAACATCTGGATCCTGAAGATCCTGCAAAGTATGATTATGCACTTTTTGGGATAGGAGTTTTAGGTTCCGAAATACCGGAAGAGTTGATCATAAACAAGCGGGTAGAGTAACACAAAGTCTATAGAGCGAATTAATATTTTTACCCGGTTCCAAAATTTTACACTGCCTGGTTCCACACGCCCTGAGTTGGAACCAGTTGAAGCAACCACCTATTTTAATACAGTAAAAGTATTGTTATATTAAAGGCTCCCAATTAAGGGAATAAAATTAAAAGAAAGGATGTGATACTTCATGTTAGGAGTCGAAGTAAAAGACAACGAAAGTGTTGATCGTGCAATAAACCGCTTCAAAAAACTGGTAACCCGATCACGTGTTCTCAACGAATACAAAGATCGTCAGCAGTATAAGAAGCCTTCATTTGAACGACGCGAAGCTTTGAAAAAAGCCAAGCGAGAACAACGACGTCGCAATCGCGACAACTTCTAAGCGAAGTGTAACAAATTCGAGCCCTCTGGTTTTACCTGAGGGCTTTTTTTATGGCTTGATGTAAATACCGGACGCCATCTTTTTGCCTGGAGTCGGGCGCTACCAGATCTTTGAAGCCCAGTTTTTTCGCCTCTTTGATCCGCTGTTCAAGATGAGGCACAGTGCGAACTTCACCTCCCAATCCGACTTCACCTACAAAGGCCATATTCTGGATAACGGCATCATCCACCAAACTGGAAACAAGAGCACAGCACACGCCAAGATCTCCGGCAGGATCGTTGAGTCGAAATCCTCCAGCAATATTCAGATACACATCGTGATTCGAAAAGTTCTTGCCTACTCTTTTTTCAAGAACGGCCAGTAGCAAAAGCAGTCGGTTTCGGTCAAAACCGTTAGCGGTTCTTTGGGGTGAACCGTAAGCCGATGGGGTTACCAAAGCCTGAACTTCGATCAAAAGCGGACGCGTTCCCTCCATGGTACAGACCACAGCATTTCCACTTACCCCGGATGTTTTATCCGAGATAAAAAGCTCAGAAGGATTTGAAACTTCACTCAATCCATCTGATTTCATCTCGAAAACGCCAACTTCCTGGGCAGCCCCAAAACGGTTTTTCAAGCTGCGAAGCAACCGATAGGTGTATTGTTTATCGCCTTCAAACTGGAGTACGGTATCTACCATGTGTTCCAAAACCCTTGGACCTGCAATATCTCCTTCCTTGGTCACGTGACCAATAACCAGCGTAGTAATATTCTTCTTCTTGGCTAACTGCTGAAATAAAGCCGCACATTCCTTCACCTGCTGAATGCTTCCCGGCATGCTCGACAATTCCGTTCTATACACCGTTTGGATGGAATCCACGATCAATAGATCTGGCTGCATTTTCTGGGCTTCAGCGATGATGTTGTCCACCTGCGTTTCATTATAGATGAACAGGTTGTCCGAATCTACACCAAGCCGGGCTGCACGCTGTTTTATCTGTCCGGCAGATTCTTCCCCGGCACAATACAAGATGGTGAGCTCCGGGTTTGCCTTCGCAATTTGTAAGGTGAGCGTACTCTTTCCCACACCCGGCTCACCCCCAATTAAAACATACGAACCCGGTAAAAATCCCCCTCCCAATACACGATCCAGTTCACTGATGTTACTCTTGAAGCGGGATTTCTCTGAGGTTTCTACATCTTCCAGCTTTCGGGGAGCAGCCGTTGCCTCAAGTCCCTCAACTTTAGCCTTATGACTTGATGATGACTTCCCTTTGCTTACGGTTTTCTCAACAAAGGTATTCCATTCTCCGCAAGAAGGACAGCTTCCATTCCATTTCGGGGAAACATATCCACAGTTTGAGCACTCATATTGAGTCTTCGTTTTTGCCATATCAATTTTGTGTCTTTATCTCTGCAACTTGTTGATTTACATACCAGGTGGTGGCCATTATACCCAATCCGATACTTATATAGTAGCTGATGATCCGCCATAGAAAAACGGCCAAGCCAACAAATCCTTCCCTTGCGATGAGCGGTCCCTGAAATAAAACAAAAAGACCTTCAACTCCACCACTTCCGCCCGGAGTGGGCACTACAAGGAAAGCAAGGTTCATGGCTAAACTTCTTAAAAATGATAGCACCTCGGGTGCCGGAAGTAAACTGAGCACAACAATAGTTGGGAGTGCAATTCGTGCCAGCCACGACATTGTGGAAAGGAAAAAAGCCTTCACCAAAAAACTAAAGGGTTTCTTACGGAGGCGGTGAGCATATTCTTCCAGATTTTCTGCCTCTTCCTCGATCTTGTCTCCCATTCGGCGAAGCAATGGAAGTTTGAAAACAAACTTTACTACTTTTTTAATGGCGGCAGGATTTACCAACACTCCATAGGCCAGCACGCTTGCGTAACTCAGCAAGCCAAAGTAAAGTAATCCCATTGAAACATCGCCGACCAACCCGATCTCGGCAGGAACCACTTCATAAAAAATTCCCGCAAATAAAAGTATAGGAATAGCCATTGCAAACCAGATCTGGTCAAGTAATACCCCGTATAAAATAATGGCTCCCGAATCACCTAACTTCAATCCTTCTTTGGTCATAGCGTATGTTGCCATCGGAGCTCCGCCAATTGTTGAGGGAGTGACTGCTGAGGTAAAATCCCAGGCCAGCACTACTCTAATTGAGGCCATCCAGTTGAGTTTTCTATCAGAGAGAAAGCGGATCTTAGCTGCAGAAAACCATACTCGCAAGAGCGAAACCACGAGTGCAAGTACTAAACCAGGTAATCGTTTGGGAGCCAGGTGTTCAAGTACGCCGGGCGTATAGGTCCAGTAAATAACGCCACCCATTGTTGCAATACTGAGTGCAACGGAAATGATCAGATACTTTCTGGATAGAAAAGATTGCGGCTGTTTAAGATGTTCGGAGGTGGTAGTCAAAAGATGGCTATCCCGGGTTCAAAAATGAGCTTAGATAAAAAAAGCCTTGCAGGCTATACCCGCAAGGCTTAAACAATTTGCATAAAAAATTATGCTAAAGTGATCTCGTCGTTAAGGTATACATCCTGAATCATATTCAGCAATTTCACACCTTCTTTAATTGGACGCTGGAATGCTTTTCGGCCACTAATGAGCCCCATTCCACCGGCACGCTTGTTGATGATGGCTGTTTTAACCGCATCAGCAAAATCGTTAGAACCGGATGCTCCACCTGAGTTGATCAGTCCTGCACGCCCCATAAAACAGTTCGCTACTTGATAGCGGGTCAGGTCGATAGGGTGGTCTGAAGCAAGCTCGGTGTAAATACGCTCATCCAGTTTTCCGTAGCTGGAATCACCTGAATTCAATGCTTTGTAACCGCCATTGTTGGTTGGCTGTTTTTGTTTGATGATATCAGCGCCTAAAGTAGTACCGATGTGGTTAGCCTGCCCGGTAAGGTCAGCAGAGCTATGGTAATCAACACCATCTACTTTAAAAGCATTGTTTCGGGTGTAGCACCAAAGTATAGTTGCCATGCCCAGTTCATGTGCATAGGAAAAAGCTTGTGCCACTTCCTGAATCTGTCGGTTAGATTCTTCGGAACCAAAATAGATAGTTGCTCCTACAGCAGCAGCTCCCATGTCGTAAGCCTGATCAATGTTTCCAAACATGATCTGATCGTAGTTGTTTGGATAGGTCAGCAATTCATTGTGATTGATCTTTACAACAAATGGAATCTTATGCGCATATTTTCTTGAAACTGAAGCGAGAGCTCCAAAAGTAGAAGCAACGGCATTACATCCTGCTTCCATCGCCAGGTTAACGATGTGATCAGGATCAAAATAATCCGGATTTTTCGCAAAAGATGCTCCGGCAGAGTGCTCAATACCCTGATCAACCGGCAGAATAGAAAGGAATCCGGTTCCGCCTAAACGGCCATTATCCAATAGTCTTTGCAAATTGCTGAGTACGCGGTTGTTACGATCAGAGTGATACCAAACATCATCAACATAACTTGCTGATGGCTTCGCAATACGGTCAGCGCTTATAGTTTCACATTTATGTTCGAGAAGATCGGAAGCTTCATCTCCCAGAAGTTCTTCGATACTATTAATTCCAAGTGACATAATTTTATTTCCCTTATTTAAATTTATATGTGAGTGAGTAAGAGGCCAAAAATATAAGCTTAATACAGCGAAATGGCTAAAAGGAACTCCAAAGTTTTTACAGACAATTTAAGATGTATTAAGCTCTTCCCGGGATGCGTCTTTAAAACCCCACATTATGAGATAAAGATGAAATTGTCTCGGAATCGTATATATTTAAAGTGAGGTTAAATAATTAACGGAGGTATATATGAGATCGCGTGTACTACAAGTTGTTACAGGAATCGTTGTGTTATTAATTCTGATCCAATTTTTTCCTGTAGACCGTTCGGTCCCTTCCACTGAAGCAGACAAAGATTTTCTAAACATGCATAAACCCAATCATGAAACAGCCATGCTGGTGATCAATGCCTGTTACGATTGCCATTCCTATAAAACCAATTACCCCTGGTACTCTAAACTTGCGCCGGTTTCCTGGTGGATGCAAAGCCATGTAGATGAAGGACGAGAGAACATGAATTTTTCTTTATGGGGAAATTATACCGATAACCGTGCCGATCATAAACTGGAAGAAGCTATCGACCTGATCGAGGCCGAGGAAATGCCTTTACCGGTGTATGTATGGGCGCATTCCGGTGCTCACCTGAATGAACAGGAACGTAAGGAACTGATAAACTATCTGGCGTCACTGCGAACCTATCACGATGAATAAGACCCATTAAGATTGGTTTTAAAGCCTTTTTAAGGAATCCCAAAGATTTTAAGATTTTTTCCACTCATTGAATTACTTTTAGCTCCACAAAATTTTTAAGATGGAGCTATTACAACAATTTGAGGAAAATACCGGGCAGTTAGCTGATTTGATCGGTTCTTTTTCAGAGGGAGACTTTTTTATTAAACCTTCAGAGGAAGAATGGTCGGCAGCCGAAGTACTTGAACACCTATACAGATCAGAGTTTGGGGTTGCGCGTCTTTTCCTTGGGGAATCCACCCGCATTGAGAGACGCCCTGATACCCTTGTGCAGAAAATGGAAGATTCTTTGTTGAACTTCAGTAAAAAGACCAAAGCCCCGGAAGTCATTCAACCCACCAAAAACCAGCAAAATAAGAACGAGCTTCTCACATCTTTCAAATCGAATCGCGAGAAAATAGCTCAGGCCTATTCCGAAAATGAACCCACTGAACTGTGCCTGATGTACAAGCATCCTGTTTATGGAAGCTTAACCCGATTTGAATGGCTTAGTTTCTGTATTTTACACACCAAACGACATATTCATCAGCTGAAAGAAATTCGAAGAAAGATTTCATGAGCATACATAATAGCAACGCTTTTCACCAATTGAGGCTAATTATCAAATCAAAAGTTTTCTGGATCCTTCCTTTTTTAATGGTCCTTCTATTCGGAAACATAAGTGTAGCTCAGGAAGAGCCCGTTTCCGGTGAAGAGGTAGTTTTTAAAAGTGGCGATGTGGTCATAAACGGCCGACTGGTTCTTCCCGATTCTGCTGAGAATGTTCCTGTTGTGATATTTATGGGAGGATTGTATGAATGGGGCGACCTTCACCCCCAAAGAGAAAGCTTTATCCGAGAGAACCTGGAAGCGGTTTTTCCACCTGCAGGAATTGGTGTTCTTTATTACGATCCCAGGGGAATTGGGGAGTCAACCGGGAGATGGGGGCGCGCAACCACGACTGATTTTGCAAAAGATGCCCGGGCGGCTATTCAATATTTAAGTCAGCGCCGTGAAGTTGATACACAGCGAATTGGATTGGTGGGCATGGGCGAAGATGGCTGGGTTGCTCAAATTGTAGCTTCTGACTATCCCGATGAAGTAAAATTTGTCGCCTCACTGGGAACTGCACCCTTTAACGCTTACCGGCAGTTAGTGAATGAATATCATAGTGATTATATATGCTCGGGAGAAACTGAGGAAGTAGCACTTCAGAAAGCAGAACAAAAAGCTTTATCGCACCAAAATTGGGTTTCATGGCTTCCGCTTACCAAAAGCTGGCGACATATGAATAATAAACGGGATTTTGATCCTGCTCCCTATATCAAAAAAATTGAGATCCCTGCTCTTTTCCTGTTTGGAGAGAATGACGGACACGTGTACAGCGAGTGGGCATTACAAGAATTCAGTGAGATGTACCCCGATTCGATTCCTTCCAATTTCACTCTTAAAACCATTACCGGCGCCAACCGCTTTTTCCACGTTGTGGATATGTGTTATGAGTATCCTGGAGAGGATGAGCCTGTGCGGCTTAATTTTTCTTTTCGTTTCAGGGAGCTATTCCAAAACTGGATTTTCAAAAACATCTGATCTTTGTACACAAAATTGTTTTACGGACTCCCACAGGCCGGGCAAATGAGGTAATTCACTCCTCAACCTGAACCCAATATGCCTGATTTACTTTATCGCCCACCATTAACTTGTCGACCACCTGCATCCCTGATATAACTTCCCCAATAATAGTATAGCGACCGTTTAGGTGAGGAGCCCAATCATGCATTACAAAATATTGGCTTCCTTCGGTATCGGTACCGGCACTTGCAATGCCCACTATCCCCCTTGCGTACTGTTTAGATGAAGCCTCTGTTGGCACTACATAATCCGGACCGCCAAAACCATCACCGGTTTCAATATCTCCGCCCTGAACAACAAAATTTGGTACTACCCGGTGGAAGGCCACTGCATTGTAAGCTCCTGCTCGCGTGAGGCTGTCCATCCCTGATATGGTTGCGGGCGCAGAAATTGGATTCATTTCGATTTCAATGTTTCCCTTATCCGTTTCGAGCACCCAGACCGGATTTGCACCAAGTTCTCCCAGTCTCTGCCAGTCTGGAGTACGGAAAGATTTTGGGACATTTTTGGTCTCCTGGATATCCCAACCCTGATCTCTGAGTGTACTATTCAACGCTACATTCCCGAAGGCAGAAAGCGAGTCTAAAAGTTCCACAGATGCTGATTCAAATCGATCCATCAAAAACTGCCCAAATACCTGATATACTTCAATGTCATCGGGCAACCTGTAACCGGCCAGGTAGTCTTCAATTCGTGAAAAATCATCATTACTGATCAACCCGGATTCATTCATAAACGGAACGGTTACATAGGTTATAGAACGATCTTGGTGATCCAAAAGCTGGAATATCAGGTTCCTGACCTGCTCACTTAACGAATTGGTTTTCCGGGACGCAGGCAGATCATCCCAAAAGTCTTGCAATGCCTGAGCCGCAAAAAGCACCTCCATTCTGTTTTCGCTTTCTATGTAATCACTTAATATAGAGACATAACTTTCAGTGGCCTCTACCCGCTGAAGGATGTTTAATCGTTTTATGAGCTGATATTCATTTCCCGATGCCAGCTCATCAGCCAGATCTATATAAGGTTCCGGATCATTTAGCGCCATTATTCCTGAAAGTCTTACTCCGGCACTTTTTTCTTCATTTTCCACGATCAGTTCAATGACAGACTCATCAAAGTCAGCATCTTTCTCGGAATGAGCTTCAATTTGCCCAAGCGTTGTTTCATTCACTACCGGATTTTGGTGCTCAAGTAGTTTCCTGTACACTTCTGCAAGCTTCTCGTTCCAGTCTACTTTACCAGTTTGTTGTGCAAGCTCTACCGCAAGTTGAACATTCATTTCCGTGATATCAGAAGCAGGCAGATCTTGAAAGGTCTCTTCAGGAGCAGAGTTAAAGGCAATTCGAAGTATATATTGTCTGATCTTAGGACTTTCAACCCACGTATAGCCATCCCAGATTGCTTTCAGGATTTCCTCATCTTCCACGGCTTCATTACTCCGATAGAGTCCATAAAAATAAGCCCTGTATAATTTTGGGTCTTCGATCACAGCTGCATACCGCAGAACACTCCTTTTAGTTACCGGACTGATCTCATGATCCATCATCAAACGGCCGATGGCTAAAGCAGATTCAAATTCATTTTCTGAATCAATGATCTCATCAAAATTCTGAACCAATACATCTAAAGAAGTCTGATTTCCTTGTTTTCCCAGTACTCTGCTGATGCCCTTCCGTAGTGAGGAGCGTTCTTTCCAAAGGTTGTGTAATCGCTCCAATTGACCATCACTGAGTTCCTTTCCACTCAGGGCCATCCATGCTTCTTTAGTATTCGAATATTGTACTTTTGTGATGAAGTCATCCATATTCTCCACCTTCACCGGAGTACTGATCAAAGCCCGCCATGCCTGAGCTCTTATAAATTCATCCTGATGTTCAGTAAAAGTGAGTAAGGAATCTGCATCTCGTTCAAAAACCTGTGAATATAGACTTGGATATTCCTGTGTGAGTAACCTCGAATATGCACTTTCCTTGTTGCAAGAAATAAGCAGAGGAATCATCATAAACAGACCCAAAATTTTACACATATTATTTACACATTTTCTGTTGAACTTCATTGACAAACTCCGTTTATTACACATATTTCTTACATTAAAAATATACTGTCATGGATAATGCACATTTAACACGCAAACAGCACGAGTTTTTCACTTATATAGTTGAGTATAAAAAAGATCATGATGTATGGCCTACCTATCGGGAAATCGCTGAACACTTTGGCTATGCTTCTCCAAACAGTGTTACACAAAATATACAGGCACTGCTTAAGAAAGGCTATTTAATTAAACGGGATGACGAAGAGTATGACCTGCCGTCTGAGAAAAAGAGTCTGCTGGGAAAAACTGAAGAAAAAGAAGGTATTCCTGTTCGCGGCCTGATCGCAGCTGGTTCCCTGCAAGAAGCCGTCGAAGCCAACTTAGGCAGTATTACCCTGCAAACCTTATTTCCTGATCTGGATGATCTGTTTGCATTGCGGGTTACAGGCTTCAGCATGAAAGATGTGGGCATTCACGATGGAGACTTTGTATTGCTTATGGACACCGATGTAAAAAATGGAGATATCGGTGCGGTTCTATACAATGGAGAAACGAGTCTTAAGAAGATCTACTGGGATGATGATGGACTTCGTTTAGAACCTGCCAACCCCGAATATGATGACATATTTATTGAACCTGACCTTTTCGAAGAAGTTAAGATTATCGGAAAATATATCGGCCATGTGAACCGGCAGGGATTTCAACGCTCTGTTCCTTTAGTAGCTTAAAACTGAATTTCCTGATTACGGAAGCGGAGAATTATCCGGTTTATGAGTAGGCAGGTCTTTATTGTCTAATATTTCCGTTTTCATTCCAGGAACTTTTACTTGTGCTGGAACGGTCACAAATCGTCCGTTAGCATCTTTCCGGGCTTCATGGAGCTGAGAATCTTTGATCCATGCTCTTCCCCCATCATGCTGCAGACGTTTTGTGTTTTTATACTTAAAAGCTTGTTCGTGTAAAGAAGGTAATTTTCTCATAACAACAATTGATTTAACTTTTCCCTGAATTTAAGTGAAGTTTCTGAATAAATCAGTATAGATTTGCTTTGTTTTCTGTGCATTATCCGTTATCTTTTCAAGCTCTCAATTAAACGCAAAAGAAATTTAGAAATTCTATGTACGCTATTGTTGAAATCGGCGGCCATCAATATAAAGTAGCTGAAAATGATGTGCTGTTTGTGGATAAGCAAACTGCTGACGGTGATAAACTCACCTTCGATAAAGTGCTTCTTATTAAAGATGGCAACGGAAATGTTAATGTTGGAACCCCTGTTGTTGAAGGAGCTGAAATTTCCGCTACCCTTCTGGATACAGTTAAAGCTGATAAAGTTCTTGTATTCAAGAAAAAACGCCGTAAAGGTTATCAAAAGCTGAACGGACATCGTCAGGTAATGTCTCAAATTCAAATCGAGAGCATTACTACCGGTGGTTCTTCTTCTGCAAAGAAAACAGCTAAGAAAGAAGACGCCCCAGCTAAAAAAGCAGAAACCAAGGCAGCAGCTCCTAAAAAAGAGCAAGCCAATGATCTGGAATCAATGACGGTTTCTGAGCTTAAAGACTTGGCAAAAGAAAAAGGCCTTACCGGATATTCCAGCATGCGCAAGGCTGAACTCATTGAAGCTTTAAAATAATTTTTCATTACTAAACCCTTATTGTTATGGCACATAAGAAAGGTCAAGGTTCTACTAAAAACGGTCGCGACTCACAATCAAAACGACTTGGTGTAAAAAGATTTGGCGGCGAATTTGTTCGTGCCGGCGGCATTATTGTTCGTCAGCGTGGTACTAAATTTCACCCTGGAGAAAATGTAAAACGCGGTGGAGATGATACGCTCTTTTCTACTGCTGATGGCACCGTAAGCTTCACTGTTCGTTCCGGCGGACGTAAGCATGTGAATGTAGATCCTATCAACTGATCCGCATAAAACTTTTTAAGAAATCAGCCCTGCATATAGTTTTATGTGCAGGGCTTTTTTATATCTTGCCTCCATGGAAAAACCAATGATACCCGGACTCGATCTACCTGTTCGCAATATCTATTGCATTGGCAGGAACTACGCTCAGCATGCTAAGGAAATGGGGAGTCCTGTTCCCAAAATACCATTGGTGTTTCTTAAACCACTTGGCACCATATGCTACAATGGTGACTCCATCTCCCTGCCTCCGCAAAGTAACGATATTCATTTTGAGGCAGAGATCGTGGTAGCTATTTCGAAGACTGGCAAAAACATCTCTCATGGCTCCACCTCTGAGCATATCGGAGGAATAGGAATTGGTATTGACTTCACTGCAAGAGATATTCAGAAGATCGCTAAAAGACAAGGACATCCTTGGTCTATTGCCAAAGGGTTTGATGGTTTCGCCCCGATAAGCTCTTTTGTTACCCCTGACAAAGTTCAAGATATTGATAACCTTGATATCAAACTTTTCCAAAATGGTTTTGTGAAGCAGCATGGCAATTCATCTGAGATGATCTTCCCTATTTCTAACCTCATCAACTTTCTTTCACAGATCTATACGCTACATCCCGGAGACCTTATATTTACGGGTACCCCAGAAGGTGTTGGTCCCGTTAATCCCGGAGACAAGTTAGAAGTTTTGTTAGATAATGGAATCCAATCCTTAAGTGTAGATATCAAATAAGCTGTGAGACATTTCACCATAGCCCTTTTCTTGGTTCTCACCGGTATTTCCAGCGCTCTCCCGGCGCAGGAATATTTATGGCCCACCAACTCAGGACAATATCTTAGCTCTACTTTTGGAGAAACCAGATCGGCTCATTTCCATGCCGGCTTAGACATCAAGACCTGGGGACGCGAAGGATATGAAGTGTATGCCTCCAGAGATGGAATACTATATCGGCTTTTGGTTACCGAGCGCGGCTATGGTAATGCTATTTATTTGAAACATCCCGATCAGACCTACACTGTTTATGCACACTTACAACGGTTTAATCATCATTTCAGATCAATAGCCGATTCTATTCGCCTTATGGATCATTCTTTTGAAATGGATTCTATTTTAGACAAGATGGGAGTTCGGGTAAAAAAGGGCGATGTCATTGGGTTCACAGGTTCAACAGGCATTGGGCCTCCTCATCTTCATTTTGAGATCCGGGATTCACTGCAAAATCCGATTAATGCCCTCACATCAAATCTGGAAGTACAGGATGATATACCACCGGTATTTTCTTCGCTGATCGTGGAACCCATCACAAAAAAAAGTCGTGTTGAAGGCAGACCTGTCTCCCATTTTCGCAGAATTCAGAAAAATGAGAATAGCTCTGATTTTGGAGAGATCAAAGTCCATGGAAAAGCCGGGCTAGCTGTGAATGTGTATGATCAGGCTAATGATGTATACAACGCTTATGCCGTCTATTCCCTTGGTTTGAAGCTAGGATCGGACACCCTTTTCTATCAAGAGCTTAATACCATGAGTTTTGATGATGGCGAACAAATGTTTCTGGATCGAATTGCTCCTTTTGGCTCAACCCGAAGAGGACATCAGCGACTGTATCCAAAAGACGGACAGAAGAATCCGTTTTATTTGATCGAGCGTCCTTCTGCTATTCTCCAGCCCAAAGACTCTGCTGAAACATACACTATTTTTGCCTCCGATTATTTTGGGAATACCTCTCAGGCAACACTCACAATTGTACCCGATGATACAGTAAATTCAGAAAAAGCACCTCTTCAGTTCCCTACAACTACATGGTATTGGACAGAAAATTGGGCATCCCCAGATCTTGAAGGAACCATAGATCTGCAGTCAGATATCGATGGATATGCATGGAAAACGAACCATACAATAGTTAGCAAAGACTCAGCCGCTAGCATACATTTCAATCGAATATTCCCGGAAAGTCATCAGAAGATCAGTACTCCTGATCAACGATTATCACTTAGAATGCCCCCAGAAAGTGTCTTTGATACGCTGACAATTTCCACTTCCTACACATTCCAAAAAGAAGAAGCACTACTTTCTATTCAGCCGCAAATGCTACCGGTTCGAAAAACCTACAGCGTTGCATTTTTTATAGGAAATAAACTTGAGAGTGGATTACCATATCGCTTATACCAAAATGACCGTGATGGTGATCTTGATTATGTGGAATCTGAATTGATCGGAAATACGGTACATGCCTGGCCAACTGAATTTGGAGAGTTTGTTATAAAAGCAGACACAATTGCACCCGTAATTTCAGACCTGAAGCTTTATAGAACAGATTATGGAGAATGGCGGATATCAGTTCGTGCTACAGATGATCTCTCCGGAATAGAATCTTCGAGTGCTCAATTTTATGTGAATGGAGTACGGGGAATTGCAGAATATGATTACGAAACAGAAATCATTGAGTACTATCTTCCAGAGTTTTCGCCCCAAAGTTTAAACAAAGTAACGCTCACACTTAAAGATAAAACCGGAAATACAGCCATCTTTTCGGGAGAGCTGTAAGTCCGGCTTTGGTACTATCTATAGTTTACAAATGGGCTATACAGCCAACTTCTACCAGTACATTTTTAGGCAGCGTTTTTACGGCCACAGTTTCTCGCGCAGGCGGATCAGTTTCAAATCGCGCAGCATACACTTCATTTACGGATGAAAAGTCATCCATATTTGCGAGAAATATGCTGCATTTAAGAACTTTTGAGAAATCTGTACCGGCTTCTTCAAGCACAGCTCCAAGATTTTTCATTACCTGTTCGGCTTGTTCAGCGGCAGTTTCTCCCACAATCTCCATAGTTTCAGGGTTGAGAGGAATTTGGCCAGAGCAATAAAGAATGCCATTATGTGAGGTTGCCTGGCTATATGGGCCAATAGCGGCAGGTGCCTTATTTGTTGAGTGGATTTTCTTCATATTTATATTTTTGTCATTAATGTTTAAAAACTAAAAAGCTTATGCGCTAATAAATTGCAGAAAGCTGTACAGATAGTTATTTTCGTAAACATATACATATGACCCGACTTCAACCAAATCCAATTTTACAATAAAATGAAAAAGCTCTTTAGACATTTTTTAACCGCCTTCCTATTTGTTGGGATACTTGCCAGTTGTGAAACTAGTGATCCCTTGATCCAGGAAGCTCAGAAAAACATTTTCACCCAAAATTACGATTCTGCTCTTGCGATCCTGGACCGATCCATACAGGCTAATCCAAATAACGGTGTTCCTCACTATTACAAAGCGATGACCTATGCTGAGCAAGCACGCACCATTCAGCCTGTATCTGATCGCAAAGATAATTACCGGAACTTCCGTGAATCCATTCTTACAGCCCGTGAAACTTTCGATGCTATGGAAGAAACACCTTCTGAAGCAGAGTCGGTAACACCACTGGTAATGCAAACCTGGGGATTTGAGCACAACGCATCTATTGAATATGTGAATGATGACAGTGTGCGCCAGTCTGTTCCTAATCCATTGGAGATCTCCGTTGCACATTTGGAAAATGCAGTCATCATAAATCCTGATAGCGTGCTTTCCTGGAGTATCCTTGCTCAAGTAGCCGGTCTTGCGGAAGATTATGAGACCGCCATTGAAGCTCAGAAGCAAACAATGTCACTTAAGAATCCGCCTGATTCAGACGATTATCTCCGCTTAGGTGTCTATCAGAGAAATACCGGTAATGTTGAGGGTGCTTTAGAAACACTTGAAACCGGTGTTGAGCAACATCCTGACAGTGTAGCTTTGGTTCAAAATCTTGCTGATGTATACATGGCCGCAGGTCAGCGTGAAAAATCTATTGCAACTATTCAAGAACTGATCGAAAGAGAGCCTGAAAATGCTCAGTATCGTCTGGCACTTGGTACTCAACTACTTCAGGCCACAACTGAGATCTCTGAAGAGATCACTGCTAACTACGATATGGTATATGATCTGGACAGAGAACGCAGAGATAACCCTGAAGATCCTGAAGCTATTACAGCCAGCATTGATTCGCTGCTCGCATTGAATCAGGAATTAGGTGACAACATGGACCGATTAAGTGACCGAGCCCAGGAAGAACTCAGCAAAGTTATTGAGCTCCGCCCTGAAGATCCAAAGGCGTACGAATACCTCGCTATTTCATATCAGAACAAAGCTGCTGCACTTTACGAAGAACGTAACTTTACCACCGATAATGAGGCAGCCAATGAGTTAAATGAACAGGCTAAAGCCGAACTTCAGAAAGCTATGGAAAATTATGAGAAAGCTGTTGAGCTTGACCCTGATAATTCACAGTACTGGCAATCTCTCTCTCGCATTTACGTTCAGTTAGATATGCAAGAGAAAGCTGAAGAAGCAATGGAAAAAGCAGGTATGTAATATCCTGATCATCAAATAAATATATATGACTATTTCACAACTTACCCGGCTTACAGGTATCCTGCTTGTGGCCGGGTTTTTTTATTCCTGCAGCTCAACACAATTAAACATTGATGAGCTTGTAGCGGAAGACAAATACGAGCAGGCATTAACAGAAATTAATAACCGACTGACGGAAGACCCGGCTCAGCCATCGCTTTACATTCAAAGAGCAAAGATCAATGTTTCGCTTGCCCAACAATCTGATCCTGAGGTTAGAGCAGACTACTACACCTCTGCAGCTAACGACTTTGCCTCAGCCATAGACCATCAGGCAAATGCTCAGCTATCTGAAGTTGACAGTTTGAGGCAACAATATTGGAAATTTGAGCATAATGCAGGGCTACAAGTTTCTGATAACGAATCCACTACTGACAGGTTTCAAAGAGCTAAGATCCACTTTCAAAATGCACTCATCCTTCGTCATGACGCAGTCAGCTCCTACAAGAATCTGGCTATTGCCCAATTTAATCTGGGTGAAATTGACGCCTCCATTCAAAGTCTACTGAATGGGTTGGAATATGCCACAGAAGAACAGTCTAACGATATTCTGGAAAACCTTGGTTACCTTCATCTAGAAAAAGGAGAGCCTGACCAGGCCACACAATATTACGAGCAGGCCAACACCAATATTTTGGAAGATCGCAATCTCGTTTTTGGCTTGATCAACGCATACATCTCGAATGGAGATTATGAAAAAGCTGCTGATCTTTTGGACGCTTTGGTCGAAGAAAATCCTGACAGCCCTCAATTAAGGAATGTTTATGGCACACAGCTGTATGAGATCACATCTGGCATTATGAGCGACCTCAAGGAAGCTTACGCTGCCAATGATACCGTATTGGTTGAACAGATCTTGTTTGAAGCAGAAGGCATGGGTGATGAAGCAGAAGATCAGCTGATCGAAGCTTTTCGAAGAGACACTGCTAACACAGATTATGTGGAAAGCCTTGCTGTATTCTACAATAATCTTTCAGCACAATATTTGTCGCTGCTTCCCGTAGCTTTTGACCGTGATCGACAACGCCTAAATGAGAAAGCAGATACCTTAATAGATTTTGCCATCGAGTATTACGAGAAACTGGTAAACATCGATCCAAATAACCAGGCCTATACTTCTCGCTTACAAACGCTCGAAACCTTAAAAGAACGCAGAAATTCATCTTCAGATAATTAATTCTATGAAATTCAATACCAAGACCATTCACGCCGGACAAGAACCAGAGGAAACTTCCGGTGCGGTAATGCCCCCCATCTTCCAAACTTCAACCTATGCTCAGCAAGCACCTAACAAACACAAAGGGTACGACTATGCCCGTGTTGGAAATCCCACCCGGACGGCGCTCGAGAAAATGATCGCCGGTCTTGAAGGAGCTGATGAAGCCGCGTGCTTCTCAAGTGGTGTTGCAGCAATGGATTCCCTTATGAAGATGCTTCGTCCTGGAGATCATGTGGTAACCACCAACGATCTTTATGGAGGCTCTTACCGTTTGTTCACCAAAGTTTTTGAGCCCTATGGTATTGATTTCACTTTTGTAGATATGACCGATCTTGGGAAGGTTGAGGAGGCCATCACCCCAAACACAAAACTAATGTGGATCGAAACCCCAACAAACCCACTTTTAAGAGTTGTTGATATACAAGCGCTGGTTGACATTGCCAAGCCAAAGAATATACTCACCGTTGTTGATAACACCTTTGCCTCTCCGTATTTGCAGCGACCTCTTGAATTCGGAGCTGATGCTGTACTTCATTCTGCCACTAAATATCTGGCCGGCCATTCAGATGTAATTCATGGAGCGGTAGCAAGTTCCAATGAGGCCATTATGGAAAATTTGCGCTTTCAAACCAAGACATCCGGAGCTGTTCCCGGTCCAATGGACTGCTACCTAACTCTTCGCGGCATAAAAACGCTGAGTGTTCGCGTGCAGCGCTCGGTCGATAATGCCAAACAGATCGCAGAGTTCCTGGAAGGTCACGATGAAGTAGAATCTGTGCTTTACCCGGGTTTAAGATCTCATCCACAACATGAGCTCGCCAAAAAACAGATGGATGATTTTGGAGCGATGCTTTCCTTCACTTTAAAAGACGATTCCATCGAAGCCGCCGTTAAGTTCATGCAGAACACAAAAGTGTTCACCCTTGCTGAAAGTCTTGGAGGAGTGGAATCTCTGATCAGTCACCCTGCATCCATGACCCATGGCTCTATCCCGAAAGATGTTCGCGAGAAAGCTGGATTAAAGGATTCCCTTATACGTATTTCGGTTGGCATTGAAGATGCCGAAGATCTGATCGCCGACCTGGATCAGTCATTTTGACCATACCATCATTCCAAGACCTTTAGTATCTTTGAATCGTTAAAAAAGCGCTTACAACAACTAATTTTTTAAATACAGAGTAATCATGCGAGACGTAGTAATTGTATCGGCAAAACGAACTCCAATGGGAGCCTTTGGTGGAAACCTCTCCTCATTTTCAGCTCCGGAACTCGGTGCAGCTGCCATTCTTGAAGCGGTAAAATCAGGTGGAATTAAACCTGACGATGTTCAGGAAGTAGTAATGGGAAATGTACTGTCAGCTGGTGTTGGACAGGCTCCGGCCCGACAAGCGGCCATGAAAGCCGGACTTCACCAAAGAACACCGGCCACAACGGTAAATAAAGTATGTGCATCCGGAATGAAATCCATCATGATAGCTGCTGATCAGATTCGTTTAGGTGAGGCAGACATTATAGTAGCCGGCGGAATGGAAAGTATGAGCAATGTGCCCTACTATCTCCCAAAAGAACGATTTGGAGCTAAATACGGACATTCGAAAGTTGAAGACGGTATTGTAAAAGACGGACTTTGGGATGTCTATAATGAATACCTGATGGGAAATGCCGGAGACCTTTGTGCACGAGAATGTAACATCAGCCGGGAAGAACAGGATGAATATGCGGTCACTTCCTACAAACGGGCAATTGAAGCCACCGAGCAAGGATGGTTCAAGGATGAGATCATCAAAATGAAGGTCAAAGATCGCAAAGGAAACGTCACTGAAGTAGAAAAAGATGAGGAACTCGATAAGGTGCGATTTGAGAAGATCCCGGACCTGCGTCCCGTTTTTGACAAGGAAGGAACCGTGACTGCCGCAAATGCCTCAAGTATTAATGATGGAGCAGCAGCGGTACTGGTAATGAGTGCCGACAAAGCCAAAGAACTTGGTTTAAAACCTCTAGCCAAGATCCTCAGCAGTTCAAGCGCTGCCAAAGCGCCTGAATGGTTTACAACAGCCCCCTCTGATGCTATTCCTCTGGCTCTCAAAAAAGCAGGGCTCACAAAAAATGATATCGATCTTTTTGAGATCAACGAGGCCTTTTCGGTAGTGGCTTTAGCCAATAACCAGATCCTGGAACTGGATCCCGAAAAAGTGAATGTCCATGGCGGTGCGGTTAGTATCGGTCACCCACTGGGATGCTCCGGAGCCAGAATCATTGTTACCCTGATCCATGCACTGCGCCGTACAAAAGGAAAATACGGTTGCGCAGGAATTTGTAATGGCGGTGGCGGCGCTTCATCTATGGTAATTGAACTGCTTTAAGTGCTCTGAGGCCCTATTTTAATAAATATGAAACAGGGCCTCATTTTTTTGTTGACATTATACCTTCACTCACATATTATAGACGCAGACCTGAACTAAAAACAACGATTACTATATAGAACAAAGCTACTATTCATTTTACATCGTTAACTAAACATCAGAGCGAATACAACACCTCTACTATTCTCAACAGGTCAATCTTAAAGAAGTACTATAACTCTATAGAATACACTGCTACTATTTACTCAGCGTAAAATACGCTTACTTTAAACGATCAATATATCTATGCTTAACAAGCTGCTTTTTTTTAGTGGTTTGCTTTGCTTGTTATTTGCTGCAAGCGCACATGCTCAGCAACTGAAAGTAGTAGCAGAAACAGATGCCTTTACCGACTATGAGTTGGTGAATAATGAATTGCATCTATTACCACCGGCAGGACTTTTGATTCCTGTACAGGGGAATTCTCCCCGTTACCAGATCCTGGAACAGACTGTTGTTTCAGTTGATACGGTCCTCAGCTCCGATGTGGCAATGGTATCTTCGCTCTCTTCTCTACAAACTTCCCTTATAGAAATTTCTGAAGCCGGAATTCAGCGCGGTAAGAAAGTGGCCCCGGCATCTATTCATATAACTCGCTTAGGGGATGATAAGACTCAGGTACTAAAGAAATTAAAGATAAGGGTTTATAAACAGGCTGATCAGGTCTTACCTAAAGCTAAATCCAAAGCTCTCTCTGGCTCTGAACTGAATACAGGTGACTGGTACAAGATCCCCATCTCAAAAAATGCCATCTACCAAATGGATGCAGAATACCTTGAGGAGCTTGGTATTGAACCAAGCGATATAGATCCGAGAAATATTCAGCTTTGGGGAACCGGCGGATATCTTTTACCGGAAGCAAATGACCAGCCCCGGCCTCCTTTCACACAAATTCCCATTACTGTTGAAGGACAGGACGACGGCAACTTCAACACCAATGATCGCATTCTTTTCTATGCAAATGCTCCCGATCGTGTAACTCGCACAAATGGAGAGTATAGCCACCAGCTTCACCCCTACAGTAATAATAATTATGTTTTTCTGACGATCGGGAGTGAGCCGGGAGAGCGACTGACCGCCTTAGGCAACAACTCCTCCCCCTCCAGAACCATTACAGCCTTTTCTGATTTCATCTGGAAAAATGAAGAGCTCAATAAAGCAGAAGAAAGCCTGAAATCAGGTCAGTTTTGGTTGGGCCGTCGTTTTGAGGCTTCCAGCAACGGAACCTCCATATCTGTACTTACCGACACTTTGCCCGGAATTATTGAAAGCCAGCCCATTAAGGTAAACGCACGATTTGTAAGCCGATCTACCAATTCTTCCCGGTTCGAGGTTGGCGTTAACGGCTCTAATGCAGGCACGGTCAATATTCGTCGTCTATCCTGTAATTGCAGCAGCTGTTATAATTGTAGTGAAGGAGACGCAGGGGTAAATGGCTTTTTGAACTCTACCTTAAGTCCACTGATCGATAATGATATTCTGGATGTTCAGGCCACTTACTTTCATAATGAATCTAACTCACGTGGTTTTATTGACTGGATCGAGATCACTGCAGAAAGACAGCTGATCGCCGAAAATAACCGTTTATATTTCTACTCTCCCACTGATGGTTCTTCGACTGAACTAGCCCAATATCGGCTGTCTGGTTTTGAAGGTCAGCCTAAAGTGATGGATGTGACGGATCCATTGGCTCCTGTATTGCTTTCAACTTCCTCATCCGGAGGAACCTATTCCTTTAACTATCGCTCCGGAGACGACCTTCAATTTGTTGCTCAGTCAGATTTCCAGATACCGGCTATGGGTGAAGCAATTCAGAATCAAAATTTAGCAGGAGTAGCTTCGGATCCCGATTACCTGATCGTAACGTCAGATAACTTCCTTGAGCAAGCCGAGGAACTGGCTTCCTACCGTCAGAGCAATAACGATCTCACTCCATTTGTGGTAACACAAGAGCAGATCTTCAATGAATTTTCAGGTGGTGTTGCAGATCCTACTGCGATCCGTGATTTTACAAAATTATTGTATGACCGTGCTCTTTCAAACGGACAGGAACCGCCCAAGTATTTGCTCCTGTTTGGGGATGCCACTTTTGATTATAAGGGAGTGATCGAAAACAGTTTTAGCAATCATGTGATCACCTACCAAACCTCGGAATCAATACATCGTGTACGCTCTTTTGGGACCGATGATTTCTTCGGATTCCTGGACGACAATGAAGGAGTTCTGGGTTCAGGTACTACTCCAAATTCACATTTACTCGACATCGGCATTGGCAGAATTCCGGCTCAAACCCGACAGGATGCAGCCATTGCCATCGAAAAGATCAAAATCTATGAAAATCCTGAGAACACCGGGAACTGGCACAGTCTGTTTACCTTTGCTGCTGATGATGATCTCCCTGATGCCAACCGGAACCGAGACCTTCACGTATTGAATGCAGATCAATCGGCTGAGCGAATGAATATTATGGAGCCGGGTTTGCGCATTAAGAAGATCTATGAGTTTGCCTATCCTGAAGAGATCACTGGAGCCGGACGGCAAATTCCCGGTGCTACAGATGCATTCATCAACACATTGAACAGTGGCACCCTGGTGATGAATTATTCCGGCCATGGCAACGAACAAGTGCTTTCAGATGAAGGCCTTTTCAACACCAACCTGATCCCAAATCTCAACAACCGAGACCGTCTGGCAACATTGGTAACAGCCACCTGTCAGTTTGGACGCTATGACGACATTGATGCACAATCAGGCGCAGAACAGCTATTCCTCGCTCCTAATGGTGGAATTATTGCCGCTTTTACCACAACTCGTGTTGTTTACACCGGAAGAGATATTTCAGCCGGTAATAATTTTGGATTGAATGTAGCTCTCTCCCAGAGAATGGCTGAGCGTAATAACGACGGAGGCCCTTTACGGATGGGAGATCTGTATCTTCGAACTAAAAACACTCAGATCGGTGGCAGTCCTATAATATCTTCACTAAACAGTAAGAAATTTATTTTGATCGGTGATCCTGCTACAACCTTCCGCATTCCTGAGCAGCAGAGCTCTCTTATTTCTTTAAATGAATATACCAATACAGAGCAGGATACCGTTGTTAATATCAAAGCCCTTGAGCAAGTTTCACTTTCAGGAGAGATAACAGATTTGAATGATGAGCCCCTATCCGATTTTAGTGGAGAAATGACCCTCACCGTTTATGATGCACCGCGTACCGTTCCTCTGCCAACAGACCGGACCTGGGTTATAGACGAGAATTGTTTTCTGAGCCGTTGCAATTATCAGGTAGAAAGTGACGTGCTGTTCACCGGAAAAACTACCGTTGAGAACGGACAATTCAATTCCACATTCATCATACCAAAAGATATCAGCAATGCCACAGAGACCGGCCGTATCGTGTTTTTTGCAAATGCAGATGGTCGTACAGCAGGGGGTTCATTCTCTAATGTAAGATTCAGCGGGCTCAACGAAAATGCCGTTGATGACGGAGACGGACCAAGCATGGATGTGTTTTTAAATGATGAGCGATTTGTGAACGGAAACCTCGTAAACAGCTCACCCACACTAATTGTACAACTTGAAGATGAATCAGGCCTAAATACAACAGGAACAGGAGTAGGACATGAAATAATAGCTACTATCGATACCAAACCACAACAAACATTCGTCCTCAACGATTTTTATGAGGGCAATTTAAACGATTACACAAGGGGACGTATCGAGTACCCTCTGGACCAGCTTTCAGAAGGTAGTTATACCCTAAGTGTTCGAGCATGGGATGTTCATAACAATCCTTCAGAGCAAGAAGTATTCTTTGAAGTAGCATCGAGTGAGGAGTTGACCGTTCGCAACGTGTACAATTTCCCCAACCCGATGAATGATGCCACCCGTTTTGCTTTCGAACATAACCAGCCCGGCAATCCAATGGATGTATCAGTTCGTATATATACACTCAGTGGAACACCGGTGCAACACATTGAACAACAACTCATAACTACAAGTTCTTATGCCAGTATTTCATGGGATGGCCG
>CERJ01015640.1_pt1 | contig 129899 bp, 122 predicted proteins | sample 530781 | NCBI WGS metagenome assembly CERJ01 (sample SAMEA2620967, study PRJEB7988) | marine metagenome | biome: marine biome (ENVO:00000447); feature: deep chlorophyll maximum layer (ENVO:xxxxxxxx); material: "saline water (ENVO:00002010), including plankton (ENVO:xxxxxxxx)" | depth 30 m
ATGCTCGTATTGTCCTTTAAAACTTGGCACGATATCCCTGCGTGAAATTCAGATTGCTAAAATTAAGTAAATCGAGAGTAGTCCCCACTATCTCCCACTTCACCCCACAATGTACCCTAAAGCACCACTATGTGTCAAGACTATACCGCAAGAAAGTTAAAGAAGAGGCTATGTGTGTTTTTTGGTTGATGAAGCTTGATTTTACGAACACAAACATATCTTGCATATATGGCAATAGTTTGCTTCTCAAGGAAGAATATCAACGTTCTAGTGCGGGAAAATTTACTGGAAAGAGTAGCTGTGGGAGAGAGTGGGAGAGTTCGTGGGAGGTCGTCAGAGAAAAAATTATTCCCTGACGGTTGTCTGTATTTCTGAGGAAATATATTCGACTTTCAGGCTGCCGCCTTCCGGGGTGGTTTCAACCAGATCCGGTTCAAAAGATCTGGTTAAAGTAACAATAACCCGACCTTCTAAATTACCATCAATTTCACCGGCTCGTAAAAAGATAGAACTCGCGTTCACCTCTTTTGTTCTGGCTGTGAAAGATCCGTTTTCTCCGCGGATGGATAAAGTCACCGTTTCATCATCTTTCAGGGAAGGCCCACGCCATGAAACTATGCTGGTTGAGCTCAGGGAAAGAGAGGCAGAGTCAATGGAAAGTGACGGGGGAATTTCGGTGTAGTTTTCATAAACATCTCCTGCCTGGTTGGTGAATTCAAACGTTGCGGATACTGAATCCTCGATGGAAATACTATACCATGTTTTACCCAGTGCAGTAGATCTTTCCATTTCCTGGTTATTGAAGTAAATACTTGCCGGGCTGCTTAGTTCAACATAGTCGTTACCAAAGCGGAACTCTGCATTGGCTCTGGTTGTGTTTGTCTGGGCGTTGTAGCTAAGGGTGTAATCGGTGGCAATTCGATCTTGATTCAAATCACCGGAATCATAGGTGTCGCAAGCTGATATTGAGAACAGGAACAGGATGAGAAACAGGTACCGCGCTTTCATATCGAGTCTCTTTTATTTGTTTAGCAGGTACTAAATAGTATCAATTTAATGCAATAAAAACTATCACAATTAATCTATCAGATCATATTTCTTTATGATCTTCAAAACCTGATCAACAGGAAGAGCTTTTTGCGTATGACCACGATCTCCGGTTACCGTTGTTGCCATAAATAGTGAGTTCAGGATAGCTTCTTCTGTGGCTTCTACCGCTGCCAGAAAAAGAGGAGTGGTGGCCGGATTATTCAATTCGGTGTAGGTTTGGGTTGAACCGGTTCTTTCCGTATTGATGCGCACATCTTCCGATGTAGAAAAAGCGATCACATAATCGCCGCTTCCGTTGCTGGCAAAACCGCCTACTCTCGAAATTCCCAGGAAAGCCCGTTTTGCCAATCGCTCCAAATTTCGGGATAGCAGAGGAGCATCAGTAGCCACCACGATCATGATGGAGCCGTCCACATCATAGGGTACTTCACTGGCGAGGTAATGATTTTCGAGTTCCTCCCCAACCGGTGCACCGTTTATAGTAAGTACGCCTCCAAAATTGGATTGAACCAAAACGCCTACCGTATAACCGCCAAGCTTTTCAGGGAGTGTTCGGGATGAAGTTCCAATTCCTCCTTTAAATCCGAGCGCGGAAGTCCCGGTTCCTGCACCAACGCTGCCTTCCTTCACCTGACCGCCTTTCGCATTTTCAATAGCATCAAAAACATGCTGCATGGTCACATGTCGCCCGCGGATGTCATTCAGCCAGCCATCATTGGTTTCACCGACTACCGGATTCACGGATCGTACATTCTCATTCCCGGGCTGACGTAGAACATAATCCGAAATTCCATTAGCCACGGTGTGAACGCTGAGGGTATTAGTCAATCCTATGGGAGTTTCAATTTCTCCCAACTCTCTGATCTGCGTGAACCCAAGTGCTTTCCCGAATCCATTTCCCACATAAACAGCCGCCGGAACCCGGGATCTAAAGAGGTCTCCTTCATGAGGAAGAATCACCGTAACCCCTGTGCGAATATTTTCGCCTTCAATGATTGTTCTGTGTCCAACTTGAACTCCATCCACATCCGTTATGGCATTCAACGGCCCGGGCGTCAAAATCCCTGGTTTTATCCCCAGGTCTCGGGCTCTCTGCCGTTCCTGTGAATAAGCGGTCTGTAGAGATAGGATGGAGATGAGGAAAAGAGCTAAGAGTCTCATGGCTTGCGGTTAAATGGAATTGATTTATTTTTGAATAAGGTCGTTTCAAATAAAGAGATATGCAAAATCGTGGATTTAAGAAATATAGATCAGAAACCGTAAGGTTGAAATCGTGGGATTACGGATGGAATGGGGTGTATTTTGTAACCATATGTACCCATCAGCGCAAATGCTATTTTGGTGAAATTGTAAAATCCGAAATAGATAATGGTGACACCATAGAGACACAAGATTTTGTGTCTCTACGGTCAAATTCCGATACAGAGGTTAATTCTGATGGGAATGCCGAAATGCAATTGTCCCCAATAGGCAAAATTGCACAAACCTGTTGGAAGGAAATACCAGATCATTTTCCTTTTGTGAAATTAGGGGCACACATCATTATGCCAAATCATGTTCATGGGATTATTATCATCGACAAAAAAGATGATGGTCGTAAAAATGTAGAGACACAAAATTTTGCGTCTCTACATTCGGGACGACAGAAATCGTTGAATAAATTTGGGCCGCAATCGAGGAATCTGGCATCCATCATCCGCGGATACAAAATTGGGGTTACCAAAGGTGCCCGAAAAATAGATCCTGATTTTAATTGGCAACCCAAATATCATGATCACATCATCAGAAACAGAAAATCCTATGATCGGATTTCAGAATACATTCGGAATAATCCGAATGAATGGGCTTATGACAAATACCACAGTTAGAATTCAAAATTCTTAATCCCTTAAACAAACCCTCCGATATCTATAATATCTCCCAAAACACCAGCGGCAGTTACGTCACGACCTGCACCGGGGCCTTGCACAACAATTGGCGACTGGGAATACCGCCTGGTGTAGATCTGAAGGAGATTATCGGTTCCTTTCAAATTGGCTAATGGGGAATCTGCTTTTACCTCTTCAACACCCACAGCAATTCCTTTTGGGGTAAATTTTCCCACATACCGCAATTTTCGATTGTTAACCAATGCTTGTGCATTCCGGCTTTTCCAGTGACTGTCATAGTCAGGAAGGTGTTCCAGGAATTCTTCGATCGAATGGGAGATCAGTTTTTCAGGAACCAGCGTATCCACCCGAATTTGATTTCGCTCGAAGGTGTAGCCACAGGTTCGGGCGAGGATCAGAAATTTCCGGGCTACATCTTCACCTGATAAATCGTCGCGCGGATCAGGTTCAGAATAACCACCTTCTTTTGCCTTTCGAACTGCCTCACTGAAAGGAACGCTATTCTGCAGTTGAGTAAACAGGAAAGTCATAGTTCCGGAAGCAACCCCTGAGATCTCTGTGATTTCATCGCCGCTGTTTAATAAGGTTTTGATGGTGCTGACGATCGGTAATCCGGCTCCAACCGCAGTCTCATATCTATATTGTGCTTTGCCGGAATCGTTGGCTTTGATGAGGTGATCAAAATAATCTTGCCCAAAGGTATTGGCCCGCTTGCTGGGCGTGGCAATGTGCACACCATGATTTAGCAAATGCTGATACTGATGAGCTACCACTTCGCTGCCGGTGGCATCCACAAATATAAGTTTGCCTTCGCTGCGTTCTACAAGCTCATCCGGAATCAGGTTCCAATCTGTAGGATCACCTTCCTGCAATTTTTCACCGTTAGTGATCTTATCAATATCCGGATACCATTTTGTGTATCTACTGTTGCAAACTCCAATGATATTCAGTTCATATTGCTGGTGGTTCAGGTCTTTGATCAACTGCGTCAATGTTCCGCCCACCGCTCCGATTCCGGCTATAAAAACATTCAGTTTCTTCTTTTTTATGGAAGTTTCGGTGTGGGATTCTGTAGATGATTTCTTGAGTGAAAGTGTCATTGTTTATTTTGCTTCGGTGAGTGAGTGAGAGAATTTGGTTAATTCAACGTTAAGCTGATCGAATTCGATCAAAAAGGCGTCATGTCCGTAGGGAGATTTAATTTCAGCGAGTTGGCTGTGGGGTATGAGTTCTGCCAGTTCGCGTTGCTCCTCAATGGGATACAGTTTGTCGCTATCAAAACCAACGATCAAAACCGGCTTTGTGAGACCACTTAAAACCGAATCAAAACTACCACGGTCTCGCGACACATCATGGGAATCCATGGCCTTTGTAAGCGTGATGTAAGCATTGGCATCAAAACGGTGCACTAATTTGTCGCCTTGATAATTCAGGTACGATTCTACCTGATAAATTTCATTTTTGGAATGGATTTCACGCCCAAATTTCTGCTGATAGTTTTCCGGCGTTCGATAGGTGATCATGGCCATGGCCCGGGCAGCAGCCAGCCCTTTTTTGGGAGGATGTTCTTCATCATAAAAACCATCATTCCAGAATTCATCCGCGTAAATAGCCATACGCTGTGCTTCGCTAATTCCAATGGCCCACGGCGTATGAGATTTCCCCATCGCAAATAATGCAGCTTTTTGAACACGTTCATCCATGATGGCAAATTCAAGCGCCGTCATTCCCCCCAGAGAACCGCCGATCACCAACTCAATCTCAGTAATTTTCAGGTCATCGAGTAGCTTTTGGTTGAACCGGACGATATCCCGAATGGTGATCTCGGGAAAATCAGCTTGCCAGGTTTTGCCGGTTTTTGGATTGATGGAAGTGGGTCCGGTAGTGCCATAGCAACTTCCCAGAATATTTGGGCAGATAATAAAATGCTTGTCCGGATCCAGGGCTTTCCCGGGCCCGATCAATCCTCCAAACCAAACATCTGCATCCGTATTTCCGGTGAGGGCGTGGCAGATAAAGACCACGTTGTCTTTTGCTTCATTCAGCTCTCCCCAGCTTCTGTGAGCAATTTGTGGTTGCTGAATTTCCACGCCGGATTCGGTGGTGAAGGAAGATTGAAAATTATGTAATTGTGGTTTCGGCATTTATTAATGTTATCTCGTTAAGATATTTGCTTGAATTTAAAAGTTATCATCCTGAGCGGATTGAAATTTTTAGAGGGCTAATTTTATTACGCGAAGGATCTCAAGAAAGAAATCAATCCGATTGCAGGATTTGAGATTCTTAGTGTAATACAACTTCACTTTTCTTATAAATGGGTACTCGGAATGACAATTAATAAAAGGTTTAAATTCTGTTTGATAAAAAAGAAGAGACGGAATCCAGTTCCGCCTCTTTTGTGATTAATTATTTATGTATGAGACCTCACCAGAAACCGGTACCGGGTTTTTGATGATGTCAAGTACGGGACAATTTTCTAAGGAAAGATCTTTTAGTTTCTGAAGTTTCACCGGGTCTTCTTCTTCGGTTTCAATGAACGTTTGATACCGCACATTGGTGAATCCGGGACGGGCATCAGATAACGCAAAAAAGCCATGCAGATCCAGATCTCCGGAAACATCAACCTTCACGGATTTCAGATCGATGTCCAACTGTCCGGCATGCGCCTTGATCACAATTTCCTGGCAAGCAGCCAGTGCTCCCAACACATATTCTACAGGATTAGGTCCGGCATCTTTGCCGCCAAGGGCTTCGGGTTCATCAGACACAAAGTCAAAATCCCGTGCTTTGATCCTGGAATGAAAACCTTCTTCCAGTTTTGAATTCACACTGAAAGTGGCTGCTGCATTTTTGGGATCTTCCTGAACCGCAGCGATGACACCTGAAATGGCTTCATTCAGTTTGGTTTCAGTTTTTGGTTTTGTAGTTGTAAGAGTACTCATGGGTTGTGTATTTTAATCGTTCGAGTGATCGTTCACAGATTTTCTGTGAATGGTTTTAGAATGAGGGAGCGAGGCCTAAACTCGCTCCCTTTTTTGTTTTTGAGTAATGGGCGATTAGGCAGTTACTTTAATTTTGGCAAAAGCCTTTTCGAAATCTTCGATGATATCATCAATGTGCTCGATACCTACAGATACACGAACAAGGTCGTCTTTTACTCCACTTGCCTGTTGCTCAGCTTCATTAAGTTGCTGGTGTGTGGTTGAAGCAGGATGGATAACCAACGTTTTGGCATCTCCCACATTCGCAAGGTGACTGGAAACCTGCACATTTTCAATGAAATCACGTGCGGCGTCATATCCGCCTTTCACTCCGAAAGTAAACACGGAACCAAAGTGGCCGTCTTTCAAATATTTCTTCGCTCTTTCGTGATATTCATGCTCCGGAAGACCGGTGAAGTTAATCCAATCGACTGCGTCATGATCTTTCAGCCAGTGGGCTAATTTGAGCGCATTTTCGTTGTGACGCTCAACTCGTAGGGAGAGGGTTTCCAATCCCTGAAGTAGCAGGAAGCTATTGAACGGAGATTGTGACGGACCAAAATCACGAAGTCCTTCAACTCGTGCACGAATGGCAAAAGCGATGTTGCCAAACGGACCGTCTTCGCCAAATACTTCCCAGAAGTTCAATCCATGGTAGGATGGGGACGGCTCGCTGAAGCCTGGAAATTTTCCATTCCCCCAGTTGAAATTACCTCCATCTACAATGACTCCGCCGATGGACGTTCCGTGTCCACCAATCCACTTGGTAGCAGATGCAGTCACTACATTTGCTCCGTGTTTTAAAGGTTGAACCAAAGCACCGCCAGCGCCAAAGGTGTTATCAACAACAAGTGGGATGTTGTTTTCTTTGGCCAGGGCTGAAAGTCCTTCGAAGTCCGCAATGTTGCCGCGTGGGTTTCCAATGGATTCCACATAAATAGCTTTAGTTTTATCGTCAATATGCTTGGCATAGGCTTCGATAGTTTCTTCTTCAGCAAAGTTCACATCGATTCCTAACCGCGGAAGTGAGTTTTTAAACTGATTGTACGTTCCGCCGTAAAGGTTTTGAGTAGACACGATGTTATCACCGGCATCCGCCAGGTTGGTGATGGCCAGGAATTGTGCGGCCTGACCGGAAGCTGTTGCCAAGGCTGCTGTTCCGCCTTCGAGAGCTGCCAGACGGTTTTCGAAGACATCGTTGGTCGGGTTCATGATCCGGGTGTAGATATTTCCGAATTCTTTGAGGGCAAAAAGGTTTGCAGCGTGCTCGGTATCATCAAAATTATAGGAAGTAGTTTGATAGATCGGCACGGCGCGAGAACCGGTTGCTGAATCGGGTTCCTGACCAGCGTGAAGCTGAAGCGTTTCAAATTTTAAGTCGCGTTGTTCTTTATCGTTGCTCATAGTAGTTGGTTATTTGAGTGAGTGTTGTTGAGTTTATAATTCGAAAATTCTTAATGATTTATTCAATTCTGAACTGGTTCAAGCGTCCGCTTGGACCGATATTAAATTATGATGCCTGCTTTTCTTTTTTAGGTCGGATCAAAAACTGATGATCGACCTTGATACACCGTTTTTGCACAAAGGTGATATTCTTGGATGCTGCCTTTTCTCGTTCTTCGGGATGATCACCTGTTCCCAGCTGCAGCCAAATTACTTTTGGGTTGATGGAAAGGGCTTCATCAACCACCTCGGGGATGTCTTCCGGGCGTCGAAAAATATCCACCACATCTACCGGAAAGGGAATGCTTTGCAGGTCGGGATAACTTTTCTCACCAAGGATCTCGTCCGCAGCGGGATTTACAGGTACCACTTTATACCCGGCGTTTTGAAGATATCGAGCTACATATTGGCTGTCGCGATGCCGGTTTCTGGAGATACCGACCACAGCAATAGTTTGCACCTTTTCAAGCAGCTGTTCAACCTGATCGGTTTCTTTGGAGAGCTCTTTGGTGGCTCTCATCTTTTTTAAGTACCAGTCGTTGTAAGTTTTTCGCATTGAATTAATTCATTAAAACAAAAAAAGCCTCTTTCGGGGATGAATCCGAAAGAGGCTTTTTTAACAAAAACCGGGTCTTATCGAACTCATCTTTTCCGTTATATGAATTTCATATAACAGACAGGATGTAGCACCTTTTCCAGACAATTAAATTATCTGAACGGTTGCCAAGGCTTCAAAGGACCTGATCCCTCCACCTTTCGTAATGAGAATGCAACTAATGTAAAAGAACGATTGAAACTAACGTACAACAAAAAAGCCCTTCTGAGTTGCATTCAAAAGGGCTTGTAAATTGTGAATATATTTCAGCCCTTATGTCTGCGCCATGCACATACACATACAACACATTGTTGCGAAAGAGCTGATAATATTTTGTTCGTTTAATTTCATGGCTCTTATGTTAAGGGGAGATGATGGAAGGTGCAAATTATTTTTTAATAGGAACGAGGATAGCGCAGATGTAGCGGGTGGTCACGGATTTTAAATGTTATTCTTTTTTGAACTTAACGGAAATTGAAAAGTTTATTTCCAACCCAAATCGGCTAAAATATTTGTAAGAAGTTTTTTAGATAATCACATTTGAATAAGGACTGAAGAGAGTGAAATGCAAGAGGATTTCTCAGGAAAACACTAAGCGAAAACCTGCACCATCCGTGTTCCATTCCACTACTTGCCATACCCCAAATTCCGAACCCAATTTTCTTTTTCTCGCCATTTCTCGCGGACTTTCACATGAAGCTCCAGATACACCTGTTTACCAATGAATTCTTCAATGGTTTTTCGGGCTTCGATCCCCAGTTCTTTAATGGCTGAACCACCTTTGCCGATGAGCATTCCCTTCTGTGATTTTTGATTTACGATGATGTCGGCATGAATGCGGTCGATGTCCACATCGGCATCGTAAGAGGCAATTTCTACGGTGCAGGAATAAGGGATCTCTTGCTGAAATTGCAGGAAGATCTGCTCTCGAACCAGCTCAGAAACGAAAAATCGAACCGGGTGTTCACTCAGGTCTTCTTTAGGGTAGAAGGGAGGGCCGGGGATTAAACAGCTCCGAATGTCTTCCATCAATTCTTTAACGCCTGTTCCTGCTGTAGCAGATACAAAATGAGTGGAACGTATTTTTAGTTTTCCTTCAATTTCCTTAGCCGACTTTTGTGCTTTCTCCTGATCTGCCACATCCATTTTATTTACTACTAAAAAGACGGGTTTATTAATGGATTTAATAAGCTCGATCACGTCATCGGCGGGATGTTTGTCCATCGGGTCGTGGATAAAAAGGATGACATCAGCATCGCTTCGTGCGCGCTCAACGGTTTTCATCATCGCTTTCTGTAGCTCATACTTTGGAGAGATAACTCCGGGCGTATCAAGAAAAACGATCTGCGTGTCCTCATCCGAAAAAATACCCACAATTTGATGGCGTGTGGTCTGCGCTTTGTGCGTAGTGATGGAGATCTTGGCCCCCAAAATATAATTCATCAGCGTAGATTTACCCGCATTCGGTTTCCCGATGATAGCAACGTATCCAGATTTGTGGTTTTTTTCAGACATAAATTCTTTTTAAAACTTCGAGTTATAAGTGTTAAGGTGCGACACTGTAACACAGTCGCACCCTAGCACTTTTTAATCCACTAATTTCTTTAATTCCGTGATCATCATAAGCGCTTCAATGGGTGTCATTCGGTTTGGATCCGTGGCTTCGAGCTTGTTGAGTACCGTTTCAATGCGGGGGTCTACATGAGTCTGGAACATTGACATTTGGGAAATTTCCGACTGCTTATCTACTTTATCGGCAAGATTTTTTGTGGCTTCTTTTTTGGAGGAAGCTTCCTTCTCGATGGAGCCATTTTTATTGGTGATATCTAGGCTGTGACTTTCCAGATTTTTGAGGATCTCCTTCGCCCTTTCAATAACCACCTGAGGCAGTCCGGCCATATCGGCTACCTGAATACCGTAACTGTGATCGGCTCCGCCTGCCACTAATTTCCGCAAGAAAACCACTTTTCCATCGTGCTCTTTTACCTGCACATTGTAATTCTTGGTACGCTCATACATTTGCTCCAGCTCATTCAGTTCGTGATAGTGCGTGGCAAACAATGTTTTGGCTGCAACAGGGGCATGATTGTGGAGATATTCGGCAAGTGACCAGGCAATACTCAGCCCATCAAAAGTAGAAGTTCCGCGACCGACTTCATCCAATAAGATCAGCGAACGGGGAGTGGCATTGTTCAGGATATTGGCAGCTTCGTTCATCTCAACCAGGAAGGTACTTTCTCCTGCAGCCAGATTATCGGAGGCTCCCACGCGAGTGAAGATCTTGTCTACCAGCCCAATATTGGCCGATTTTGCCGGAACAAAACTTCCGACCTGAGCCAATAAAACGATCAACCCGGTTTGACGCAAAATGATACTCTTACCGGCCATATTCGGCCCGGTGATGATCAGGATCTGATCGCTTTCATTATCCAGTTTGATGTCGTTTGGGATGAACGGTTCACCCATGGGCAAAGACTTTTCTACCACCGGATGGCGACCTTTTTTGATATCAATTTCTTCGTGATCGCCCACTTCCGGCTTGGCGTAATTATTTCGGAAAGCGACTTCCGCAAAGCCTTGCAAACAATCGAGTTCGGCAATGGCCTGAGAGATCTGCTGGATGTCGTCGGCAAACTCAGCAACCCAAAGTCGGAGTTCTTCAAACAACTCATACTCCAGCGTCTTACTTCGTTCTTCAGCCGATAAAACCTTCTCCTCAACTTCCTTCAGTTCAGGAGTGATGTACCGCTCAGAATTCACCAGCGTTTGTTTTCTGATGAAGCTTTCGGGTACTTTATCTTTGTGGGTATTTGTGACTTCAATGTAGTACCCAAATACTTTATTATAGCCGATCTTAAGCGAAGGGATGTTATGTTCTTTGGCTAGTTCATCCTTGATCTTAGCGATGTATTTCTTGCCATTTTTAGCCACATCCCGAAGCTCGTCCAGTTCCTCATTGAACTCATCGGCGATCATGCCACCATCCCGTACACTGGCCGGCGGATCTTCTTTCAGGGCTGAACCGATCCGCTCCTGTACTTCGATCAATAATTTTAATCTCCCCAGAATATCCTGTAGAAGCGGATCATCAATGGCCGAGATCTGACTTTTCAATCGGGGAATTTGAGCCAGCGATAATTTCAATTGAACAACATCCCGGGCGTTCGTTCGTCCGACACATATACGGGAAATAAGACGTTCCATATCGCCGATCTGCTCCAGTTCATCCCGAAGTGTTTTGCGGATATCGTTGCTGTTATACAGTTTATCAACGGCATCTAGTCGCTGTTGTATGGGTTTGAGCCGTTTAAGTGGACGCATGATCCATCGTCTCAAAAGTCGCCCACCCATGGCTGTACAGGTGTCATCCAAAATTGAGATCAGCGTGCCTTCGGTTCCGCCTTCCTGTATACTGGCTGTCAGCTCCAGATTTCGCTTTGTAGACGCATCCAGGCTCATGTATTCGTTGCTCTCGTACGCGTATAACCGGCGGAGGTGACGTAAATATGCTTTCTGCGTTTCCTGCATGTAGTGCATCAGCGAACCGGCCGCTATGTGGGCAACTTCAAGCTTCTCGACCCCAAATCCTTTCAGAGAATGCGTTTCAAAATGCTCGGTGAGCAGGTTGTAGCCGTAATCGCCATCGTACACCCAGTCTTCGATATAGGAAATATTGTGATGGGTGAGCGATTCATCCAGCTTGTTTTTCTTTTTCTGCTGAATCAGGATCTCCGAAGGCTGAATGGCCGCCAGAAAATTATCCAGATGTTCTTCCTTGATATGACTCAGCGCAAATTCACCCGTCGAAATATCTGAAAACGCGACACCGATCGTGGATCCATCCCAATGCAGGGAAGCGATATAATTATTTCGTTTATGATCTAGTAGCTTCTCCGACATCGTTACACCGGGCGTGGTGATCTCGGTCACTTCACGGGTTACTATTTTACGCCCTGCTTTTTTGGCTTCGTCAGGATCTTCAGTCTGTTCGCACACGGCTACTTTGTGTCCTTTCTTAACCAATTTGGGTAGGTAATTATCCAGCGCGTGATAGGGGAATCCGGCCAGGGGGGTTTGGTCGCCACCGTTGTTTCGTTTGGTGAGCGTGATCCCTAATTCCTTGCTTATAAGCTGGGCATCGTCGGCAAAAGTCTCGTAAAAATCCCCGACCCGGAAAAGCAGAATGGTGCCCGGATGTTCATCTTTGATCTGGAAATACTGCCGCATCAGCGGAGTTTGCTTTTTCTTAGCAGCCATGCGCTGTAAATAGGTGTTTTAAGCTGTTAGATTGCTGATTTTTGAATGCGGAACTTAGCAATGAAATGACTGAAAAACTAAAGGGGATTTATTGGTTATTGGGAAACGGTTCAATAGTTAATCGGAGTGGTTTAACATTAATTGCAAGCCTAAATAACCATTTACAAATAGACTAATAACCATTCCAGGTTTCTTTATTGAGCTCATTTCTCCACTCGCTTAAATCCCGCTTGTATTTAACCGCTCATCCTGCGAATTTTAACGGCTCACTAATCAGAAGCAGGTTTTGGATAAACAAAAAGAATTTTGGAAACGAGTACTGAAGCTGGCAAGCAAGAAGGACATCTTCTTCAACGCCTCAGCCATCACGTTCAATCTTTTTATTTGCGCTGTTCCTTTTGTGTTGATCCTCATTTCTATTATTGGATACCTGCTTTCTGCTGAGGAAGCCTTCAATGAAATTGTACGGTATGGACGCGAATTCTTCCCTAGCTTCACCTACGAAACGCAAAGCGATGATGTATTTAGGGGAGCAGTGACCATCGAAACCTTGCTGGAACCGCTGATCGGGGCCCGGCGTATTTTTGGGATCATAGGTATAGTTGTATTACTCTTTTTTACCCAAGGATTGCTCCACAGCCTTAAACACGTCCTTTTTGATGTATTCGACATCAAAGAACGCAAGCATCCCATCATGGACGTGATCTACAACTTCTTTGGTTTTAGCTTGATCGGAATCGTGTTTCTGTTTTTTAGTCTGGCCATTTCCACGATCTCTTTATTTGATCTCAGCGAGATCGACATTCCCTTTACAGAAATGGTGATCGAACTCCCCTGGATCTATGATTTCCTGAATTTTGTCCTGCCTATTATTCTGGCCTTTTTTGTAGTGTACGTGGTATATCGATTTGTAAGTGAGCGGAAGATCAAACCCCGCATTGCCTTGATGGCCGCAGGCGTATATACTATTCTTTTTGAGTTGGCCAAATATGGGGTGAGTATGTACCTCGAATACGCATTTGCAACCTATCGCTATTTTTATCAGGGATACACAGTTTTGATCATACTGGCCGTCTGGACTTTTTATACCGCACTGTTGTTTGTATTAAGCGGGATGATTGCCAGAGCTTATAAAGATGTTTATCTCATCGACAGGCCTTCTATTCAGGAGAATCCCTACACGGCTATTTCGTGATGCCGAAAAAACTTCCTCTCTCTTTTTATGAACGGGATGATGTGGTTCAGATCAGCCGAGATCTGATCGGAATGAAATTATGCACTCACATTGACGGTGTGCATACCTCGGGCATCATTGTTGAAACAGAAGCCTATAATGGGCGAACAGATGCCGCCTGCCACGCTTTTCCAGATGTGCGAACTAAACGGACAGAAACTTTATATGGACCTCCGGGACAAGCGTACATTTATCTTTGCTATGGAATACATCACTTGTTCAATATTGTTACCAATGAGGAAGGCAAGGCCGATGCCATATTGATACGGGCCATTGAACCCACGTTGGGTGTAAAAAACATGCTGGATAGAAGAGGAATAGAGAAACTTAAACCACAGGTAACAAACGGTCCCGGTAAATTATCACAAGCACTTGGCATCACAACAAAACTGGATAAGACCAAACTGTGCGGAGACACGATCTGGGTGGAAAGGGGAGATGCAAATATTACTGAGCAAGAGATAGAGGCTAGCCAAAGGGTCGGCGTTGACTATGCCGGAGAGGATGCCAAATTGCCGTGGCGGTTTACTTTGAAGGGGTCAAAATGCTTGAGTACATAAAAACCCGACATAAGCCGGGTTTCTCAAATTCTTGAATAAGTAAGAGGACTGATCAGTTCTCTTGCTCAGGCTGACCTTCATTACTAATTTCTTCAAAACGATCAGCTACTTCCTGATTGGATTGTATAGTAACAGCCAATTGTTGAAATTTCTGAGGAGTAAGCCCTTCTTCTTCGATGGCTTGCATATACTGTGTGCGCGCCTCGTTGTTAATTTGCTGAAGTTCAGGTTGAACAGACTGAATAGTCTGCTGTTCCTCACTGGAAATATCAATCTGCTGAGCCATTTGTGGATTTTGCATCGCCATCATAATTTGCTGAAAACGATTGTACTCCATTCCCTCTTCTTCAATAACTTTTCTCATCTTGGAATCAGCTTCCTGCTGAATACCTTGAGCAGCCTGAGATACACTAGCTACCATCTCCAAGTCTTCACCGGTTACTTCCTCAGGACTTAAAGGCTCGGGCTGTTGTGGCATTTGCTGCTGCTGAGCAAAGGCGGCTCCAGTCACAAAAAAGATGCCAATAATTATAGTTAAGGTGTGCTTCAAAAAAGTTTTCATAATAAGTTTAGTGGATTAAGTGTCGGTTTATAATGTATTAACTAACATGCTTTTGTTTATTAATGCAAACCAAAAATCGAACAATTTGTTCTCCTGAATTGTGTGTTTTACATGTTCTAACAAAAAAGCCTATGAGTGGTATAGATTAAATTTAATATCAAATAGTTTAATATTGAACTGAATGATTTTATCTTCACGCTGGTTCAAAGAGAAACATCAAATCACAAAACAGAACAATTATTTTTTCTATGAGAACATTAAACAAAATTACAACGTATCTAGCAGTTACAATTTTTGCATTATCAACTATAGCGATGGCAAAATATGCCATGACAAGCTGGACCATCGACAAGGCACACAGTGCAGTGAACTTCGAAGTAACGCACTTCTTTACTCCGGTAAATGGTCAATTCAATGACTATGAAGCCACAGTTAACTTCGATCCGGAAAATCTGGAAGAAAGCATGATCGACGTAAAGATCATGGTAGGCAGCATCGATACCAAGAACGAGCGTCGTGACGGTCACCTAAGAACACCGGATTTCTTTAATGCTGAAAAATGGCCACACATCACCTTTAAGAGCTCTAATATTGAGAGAACAGGTGAGAATGAATTTGTGGCAAATGGTACATTAACAATTAAAGATGTTTCAAAAGACATCGAGCTTCCTTTCAAATTATTGGGCATTATGGATAATCCAATGAAAGAAGGAACCAAAGTGGCCGGTATTACTGCCTCAACTACTTTAGACAGAACGGATTACACAGTAGGAACAGGAGACTGGGCTTCGGATGCCGTGATCGGTGATGAAGTTACTGTTGACCTGAATTTAGAGCTGAATTCATCAGCTTCAGGTGAATAATATCTGGCAGACTTAAAAAATCTAATTTATTCAAAGCATCGTTTCATTTGAGGCGATGCTTTTTTTATTTTAGGAGTTCAACCAAGCCTAAAAAAGATCAATGAATAACAAGCGCTTTTTAGTTCTATCCGGATTTATACTCATAGCCGCACTCTCAAGAATGGTGCCACACCCTTATAATTTTGCTCCTATGGGAGCCATGTCTCTTTTTGGAGCAGCTTATTTTGCTGATAAGAAATTCTCGTTTCTGCTCCCGTTGGCTGCATTTTTTGTGAGTGACTTACTGGTGAACAACCTGTTATTTGCCAGCTTTTATGATGGTTTTGTGTTGTTCACTCCCGGTTTCTACTGGATGTATGGTTCCATAGCTCTTATCGTACTGGCGGGAATCTTTATTCTGAAGAAAGTGAATCTCAAAACTGTAGTTGCAGGAAGTTTATCTGCATCCATCATTTTCTTTTTGATCACAAATTTTGGAGCATGGCTGGGAAGTCCGATTTATCCACAATCCCTATCAGGGTTATTGATGAGCTACGGAGCAGGAATTCCATTTTTCCATTATACCATTGCAGGCGACCTCATTTATTCCGGGGTGATGTTTGGAGCTTTTGAATACGCCCGGCAAAATGTCCCGGCTCTGCAATTAGCAAAAGCCAACTAAATTTTGAAAGGCTTCAGCTTCTGAAGCCTTTTTTAGTTTCAGTAATTATTATGAAGAAGATCATTATTACAGGTGCAACTTCAGGTATTGGCAGGGAGCTTGCACTTCAGTATGCAAAACAAGGTTTTAAAGTGGGGTTGATCGGCCGGCGGGAAGAGCGCTTAGAGGAGCTTAAGTCTATCATTGGAGAGAATGCCTATATCAAAGCACAGGATGTGACGGAGCATGAGGCTGCCGAAGAATCATACCGGGAATTGATCGAAGAAATGGGCGGAATGGATGTAATGATCTTAAATGCAGGGATGGGGCGAATTCAAATGTTGCCACCATGGGGAGCCGAATCAAAGCTGATAGAATTAAATGCTCTTGCTTTTGCACACGGATGTCATTTTGCATTCGATTATTTTAAAGAACAGGGGCACGGACAAATTGTTGGGATGTCTTCAATGGCAGCACTGGTCGCTTTTCATAAGGCCGCGGCCTATACGGCCTCAAAGCATTTTATTTCTACATACATGACCGGATATCGTCAGAAGGCCAAGAGAGTAGAGGCTGATATTGCAGTCACAGAAATAAGAGCGGGTTACATCTGGACGGAAATGACGGAACGGGCTAAAGGAATGTTTTGGGTTGCTTCGGTAGAGAAAGCAGCGGAGCAGATGATCGAAGGAATACAGAGAAGGAAGAATATTTTTTATGTAACAAAACGCTGGAGATTATTGGCATGGGTTGCCAAGTGTGTACCTGAATGGATCTGGAATAGAATCTGATGATCTTTTTTTCCAACAGTACCTGCTCAATTATTGACCTTTTCTTCGGTTTGCCCCCTTTTCGTGCTGCATCTGCAGGGTCAACACCATCAGTGAGATCGTTTTATAGTATTAGTCATCATTTGTGAAAGATGAAAGCCGGAGAGAGTTTCCTGAATCATCCAGCGCTATTTTCTTTCCACCCTTCGTGATTTTAACCAGCCGCGCATTCTGCAATTCACCGGCCACTTTTCGGACTCCATCCACATGATCTCTCCATACATCCGTAAAAAGATTCTTGGTTACTTCAGTAGGACTAATTTGTTCTTGGGACCTGTGCTTTTTTGAAAAAGCCAGAATTCTATTTTTGATCTCGTTTTTTGATTTCTTCATAGCTTTCATCCAGGTTTATCATAGGTTTGGGGTAATTAACTCCAATTTCTACGTCAAATAACGTTTGTTGTTCGGGATTCATTTTGTGCGGTTCATGAATAAATTCGTCAGGTACATGTTTAAGTTCAGGAATCCATGTTCGCACATAATCACCGTTGGCATCATATTTCTGAGCCTGACCTATAATGTTAAAGTATCGGTTCCGGGGGTCGTGCCCTACGGTTGTATTATATGCCCAGTTCCCATAGTTGCTGCAGGGATCATAATCCAAAAGCTGAGATTCAAAATATTCAGCTCCCATACGCCAGTCGATGTTCAAGTTTTGAGCCAAAAAGCTCGCCACGTTTTGTCGGCCCCGGTTGCTCATATAACCCGTGGCATTTAATTCACGCATGTTAGCATCAATAAAAGGAATTCCGGTGATACCTTCAGCCCATTTTTGGAAATCAGTTTTATCCTGTCGCCACTCTCTCTTTGACTTCTGAATTCCGGAGGCCCAAAAGATCATATCACCATGCTTCCAGGCTGAATACCGAAAATAATCTCTCCACATCAGTTCAAATAGCATCCAGTAAGTTGAAACATTCTTTTTACGCTGTTCTTCATATTTTCTCACTTCCCAGTAAATACGTCTTGCAGAAAGGGCACCATTGGCCAGCCAGGGTGAAAACTTTGAAGAGAAATCGGCTCCTAAAAGTCCATTTCGTGTAAACTTGTAATCTTTAAGGTGATCTCCATCCCAGAAATATTCCTGCAACCGTTTAAGAGCTGCTTTTTCGCCACCGGTAAAGGACAGAACTGCTCTCTCATCAGCATTTATTTCGGTAGCCCCAAGATCTTGCAGGGTTGGGATTGTGCCGGGCTCCACGCCCTCTGATAATTTGGCCCGGATAGGTTGTTCATATTCCTTCCGGATCTTTGTATCGTCCTCCGTTTTCTTTCTGTACTGAGTAAAAACATTCGGGATCTCATTTTGGTTAAAGGGAATATCATTTATATGATGGAGTGTACTTTGCCAGGTGAAACTAAGTTTATCACCAATACGCTCCTTTAGCCTGTCTTCAATATCAACTTCTTGCCGCGTAATTTCTTTGGAGATAAATACGAGATCGATATCGTGCTTCTGGGCCAGGTCAGGGATAATCTCTTCCGGCTTTCCCGTTCTTATGACGAGGTCAGCTCCGATATTTTGTAAACTTTCCCGAAGATCTTGCAGAGACTCTAATAAAAAACGTGCACGGTGTGAGCCGGTTTTTGGGAAGCCGAAAGAGGTATTTTCAAACTGTCGCGGATCAATGCAATACAGCGGAATAACTTCGGCGGCCTGACATCCTTTTATTAGGGCCTCATTATCGTGAATACGAAGATCGTTACGAAACCAAACCAAGGATTTTTTCATAGGTGCCTGTTTTATTTGTAGACAAGCTGTTTGAGATGGCTTTCATTCCCGGAGTATAAAATTCTAATCACTCTATGAACCGGAAATTTTTAGTAGGTCAGTTGTCATGGTTTTAAAACTCAATGAGGAATACTGAGCGAAATCAGGAAAGCACAATGCAAACTTAGGGAAGGCTGAATTCACCCCATTTAAACACATCACATTTGGATGGTAAAATCAATATATTTACCCCTCACAAATTTAAAGCTATAAATTAGATCTTGAATGAAAAACGTAGTGTTAATTCCTGGTGATGGGATAGGAACTGAAATCACAAATTCGGTAACCACAATTCTCGAAAAGGCCGGTGCAGAAATTAATTGGGTTGAATGTATTGCCGGATTAAAAGCTCACGAGGAAGTAGGAAATCCCCTTCCTGAAGAAACTATTGAAGCTATAGATGAACACAGAATTGCACTAAAGGGACCACTTACCACTCCCGTTGGATCCGGATTTCGATCTGTGAATGTAGCTCTCCGTCAGAAATTCAATTTATACAGCAACATTCGTCCGGCTCACACTTTACCAAGTATTGAATCTCCTTTCAGAGATGTTGATATGGTCCTTTTCCGCGAGAATACTCAAGGTTTGTATATCGGTAAAGAACAGTGGATTGATGAAGGCGAAAACAAGAGACATTCAGAAGCCATAGCCGTTGTAACAGAGGAAGCAAGTAATAAAATTATCCGTGCTGCCTTTGAATATGCAAAGCAGAATGATCGAAAGAAAGTAACGCTGGTGCATAAGGCGAACATTCTGAAACTAACTACCGGATTATTCCTTGAAGTGGGTCGCAAAGTAGCCAAAGATTATCCGGAGATTGAATTTGAGGATGTGATCGTGGATAATATGGCGATGCAAATGGTTATCCGCCCGCGACAGTTTGACGTGGTTGTTACTACGAACTTGTTTGGTGATATCCTTTCTGATCTGGCATCAGGTCTTGTAGGAGGATTAGGTGTAACCGGCGCTGCCAATATTGGGGATGATGCAGCTATGTTTGAAGCCGTTCATGGTTCAGCCCCGGATATTGTTGGTAAGAATATTGCCAATCCGCTGGCGCTGTTATTCTCATCTTTGATGATGCTTGAGCACATCGACCAAAAACAAGTTGCAGAAAATATCCGAAAGGCCATCTACAAAACACTGGTGGAGAAAAAAGTATACTGTACGCCGGATATTGGAGGGGAAGGAACCACCTCGACCTTCACGCAAGCAGTTTGCGATAACATTTAATGGACAGAACTAATATTTGAAAAAAACCTCCGGGCTAACAGCTCAGGAGGTTTTTTTGTTTAAAACAGGAGAGTATCTGCTACCCGAACAGTTTGAACAAAGCCCAGCTGATCAGTGACATCACCACGCCAAAGATAAGAGCCCAGCTGAAGCTCTCCACTTTAAAGCCCTCAACAAGTTTATCCACAAGCATGATCAGGATCGCATTGATCACAAGGACAAAAAGTCCTAAAGTTAAAATGGTGACAGGGAGGCTCAGAAAAAGCAAAACAGGTTTGATCAAAATATTTATTATTGCAAGAACTGCTGCAACAAACACTGCACTCCAAAAATTCTTAATTTCCACACCCTCCAGCAGAGAAGCCGTTGCATAAACAGAAACACTATTTAGTAGCCAAGCCCAGATCATCGTATTATTGTTTTGGTTGATATTGATCTTGCTGTACGGCAAAGGCAAACGAATGGTTACATTTGATCAAATTATGGATGTCATTTTAAAAGAATTTAGTGAGCTTAAACCGGGGCAACTGGAGCAGATCCTCAGGTTAAGACAACAAGTATTTATTATTGAGCAAACCTGTTTTTATGAAGATATAGATGGGGATGACGACAAAGCAGATCACCTGATGTTTTACAAGGGGGAGACCTTAGCTGCTTATCTGAGGATATTTTTGCCGGGTACAAAATATGATAAGGAAGCAAGCCTGGGAAGAATTGTTGTAGCTCCGGGATTTCGCGGAATAGGACTGGGGCCTCAGTTGATCAGAAAAGGAATTGAATCATGTAAAGGTGCTCCTGTGCGGATAGAAGCACAAGCTGCATTGATAAAATATTATCAGGAGTTAGGCTTTGAACCTGAAGGAAAAGTATATGTGGTTGATGATATTGATCACATCCAGATGACGCTAAGCCAATAATTCCTTTTGATCAGTCAATTTCGATTGAATTTCATTGAACCCCAACTCCAGTTTTTCGATTAGGGAAGGAATTTGATCAAGGTTTTCCTCTGTTTTACCAAATTGTTCAATTTCCTGAGCGAGATCTTTGAGCTCGGTAAGCCCGACGTAGAGGAAAAGCGGTTTCACTTTATGTGCTTCAGCTCCCAGCTTTTTCCATTCTTTATTCTCCATGAATTCTACAATATTCTGAAGATGGATAGGGGTTTCTTCAAGGATCAGATCGATCATTTCTCCCATAATCTCTTTATCTCCATCAGTAACACCCGCTAAATAACTCAGATCAATTTTTGTCATAGCTAACTCTAAATTTGATACAATTTAGCTACAGAATGGGCGAAAAAATATTAAGGCAGGTTAATGTAGAATAGAAATTTATAACACACACCAAACCGATGGTTGGCATGGGAATTTAAAAAATCAGGGCTGACTGCTAGCCTGTAAAAATCACGATGCCCACTAATACCAAAACAACTACTTTAAATAGAAATGTCTTCCAGTTTTTCATTGAAATTTAATATTAAGATATTCTAATAGAAACGGACTTAATTGAACGGATTTTGGAGATAAAAATCAAGATATCCACAAAAATAAGTGAAGGGGCTTGTAAAGTTGAAAAAGGGGTAACACAGGTGTAATAAGAGAATTTCAGGTAAACCCGGTATGCGTTTACCCGAAATTATCCACACTATTATTCTACTGTCACGCTTTTGGCGAGATTTCGGGGTTGATCTACATTACAACCTCGGTTCACAGCAACGTAATAAGAAAGTAGCTGTAAAGGGATCACGGAAAGGAGAGGAGAGAAAACATCCATAGTTGCAGGAATGATCGTTGAAAACTCAGCAAGGTCTGAAACTTCACCATTCTCTGAGGTGGTAATGGCAATAATACGGCCTTTACGGGCTTTCACTTCTTCAATATTGCTGATCATTTTATCGTTGGTATGATGGGTAGCCGCAATTACAACTACAGGCATCATTTCGTCGATCAGGGCAATAGGGCCATGCTTCATTTCTGCAGCAGGATACCCTTCAGCGTGAATGTATGAGATCTCTTTAAGTTTAAGAGCTCCTTCGAGGGCCACAGGGAAACTGTACGATCGTCCCAGATAAAGGAAATTAGGTGCATAAGAAAACAATCGTGAAATATGCTCGATATGATCTGTATTCTCCAGGATACTCTCGATCTTGGAAGGAATAAGTGCAAGCTCTTTGATGAGTTTCTGAGCTTCTTCTTTTTTGATAGTGCCCTTCTCCAAGCCGAGACGAATAGCCATAAGAGTCAGTACGGTTACCTGCGCAGTGAACGCTTTGGTAGAAGCAACTCCAATTTCAGGCCCAGCATGAATATATACGCCTGCATCGGTTTCACGGGCAATGGTAGAGCCAACTACGTTTACAACGCCAAGCACCAAAGCACCGCGGGACTGAGCCTCACGGAGAGCCGCAAGCGTATCAGCAGTTTCTCCACTTTGGGAGATCACGATCATTACATCGCCTTCCCCAATCAGCTGCTCTTTATACCGGAACTCTGAAGCATATTCAACTTCAACCGGTACTTTCGCCAGATATTCGAACAAATATTCTCCCACCAAACCGGAATGCCAGCTTGTTCCACAGGCGGCGATCACAATTCGATTGGCATTCACCAACTGATCCATGACGTTCTCAATACCGCCAAGAGTGATGGTGCCTTCCTCCGCATTGATGCGGCCACGCAGACAATCAGAAATAGCTTTAGGCTGTTCAAAGATCTCTTTGAGCATAAAATGGTCGTACCCACCTTTCTCAATCTCTTCAAGGCTGAGAGCCAGCTCGTGAATCTCTTTGGTCAGTTCAACCTGATCAGATGATTCAACCGTATAGTCATCTTTGGTGATGACCGCAATTTCGCCATCATCCAGATATACGACTTTATCGGTGTAGGCCGCTACAGCCGAGGCATCAGATGCAATCAACATTTCGCCGTCACCAACTCCTAATAATAAAGGAGAACCTTTTCGGGCAACAATGATCTGATCAGGGAAGTCAGAATGAACAAGTGCAATGCCATAGGTTCCGGTTACCTGGTGAAGTGCCAGTTGCACTGCTTTTTTTAGGGAAGAAGAATCCTTTTCCAGAAAACTTTCTATAAGCTTTGCAACAACTTCAGTATCGGTTTCAGAATAAAATTCGTAGCCTTGGTCGTTAAGCTTCTTCTTAAGTGTATTGTAATTTTCAATGATGCCGTTGTGCACCAAAGCCAGTTTCCCATTTTGACTTATATGCGGATGGGAGTTGATGTCATTGGGTTCCCCGTGAGTAGCCCACCGGGTATGGCCAATTCCAATAGAGCCATTCTGAGAGTCGCCGATCATTTTCTCGAGGTTGGCAACTTTCCCTTTCCCTTTATTCAGTTGAATTTTGCCATTTAAAGTGGCAATTCCGGCCGAATCATAACCCCTATATTCTAATCTCTTTAAGCCATCAATAATAATTTTACTGGCTTGCTTATTTCCTATATACCCTACAATTCCACACATGTACTAATAATTAAATTTTCTTTCCGTTTTTAATATCCTTAAATATATGATTCGCCATCAAGAATAACGACACTAAATACAAAATTACATATTCTCTAATATGAAGATCTGTTTTTTTCCGGACGAAAAATCAACCCGCTTCCATCCACTTACGTTAACCCGCCCAATAGATGACTTACGAATAGGAATATTTACCATAAGGGAGAAGTGGATGCATGCCCTTGATGTGGCGGGTTTTGCAAGGATCCAAGCTGCTTTTTTGGAAGATGTCTTTGCCATCGGTTCTGCGGAAAATACAGATGAATGCCTTTGGATAAACCCTCGTTTTCTGCCCTCTGAAAAGTTGGTCAACCAGATCAAAAAGTTGGATAAATACGAAAAGATTGTTTTTAAGGGGGATGCAGTTGCTGTAAAGCTGGGTGGCAGTGAAAGTCAGCCCATGCTAAAGGAGCAAGATTTTGACCTCTCAAGTATTGAGCTGACCGAAACCGAAATTACCGAAGCCATCCACCTCGAGCATTTGTGGGATATGTTACTGCTGAACAGTTTTGAGATTGAGAAAGATCTGCAATATGCGGGACTAAAATTACTATCCGAGGAGAACAAAACGGCAGCGATGTCGGTCTTTTCACTTGAAAATACGTATGTAGGTGAAAATGTAACCATTGAGCCAAACGTAACTATTATTGCCGAAGAAGGCCCCGTTGTTCTCATGGATGATGCTACCATCGAGGCGGGAAGTATTTTGCGCGGCCCCATTGTTGTGGGGAAGGGAGCAACCATTAAGATGGCATCGAGGGTATATGGCGGCTCCACCATTGGGCCCGTTTGTAAAGTAGGTGGAGAGATCTCTAACTGTATTTTTCATTCGTATTCCAATAAAGCGCATGATGGTTTTGTGGGAAATTCTATTTTTGGACAATGGGTGAATCTGGGGGCAGATACCAATACATCAAACCTGAAAAACAACTACAGCACAGTTCGGATGTCAGGTTGGGAATCTCGAAAGGATATAGAAACCGGTATGCAATTTCTGGGAACGGTTATGGCCGATCATTCTAAAACGGCCATCAACACTATGTTGAACACAGGGACCATTTGTGGCGTTAGTTCAAACATTTTTATGGGAGGTTTTCCCCCTAAATATATTCCTTCCTTTGCGTGGGTGGGCTCTGAAGATTATGGAATTTACAAATTTGATAAAGCCATTGAAGCGATGAGGGCTATGATGAAACGCCGTGAGATCGAACTCAGTGATGCCTACAAAGCCATGATGCATCATCATTCTGACAAGCTGTGATCAATCAATTAACCGGCGGCCTGTAAGCCATGTTTCCTGCCAGTAAGGATGCTCAAGCTTTGAGATCTTTACGCCTTCTGAAGTGGATGCATGGAGAAATTCGCTTTGACTTACCATCACCCCAACATGATACGACCGGCGACCGGTTTTAAAGAATACGAGATCTCCGGTTCGTAAGGATGATTTACTGATATCCTTACCGGAATTCATTTGCTCACGTGTGGTTCTGGGAATCTGTTGCAACAGATAATCTTCAAATACGACCTGTATAAACGCCGAACAATCGATGCCTGTATATCCCGAGCCTCCCAGTAAATATGGAGTTCCTTTCCAGTCTTTGTAAGCCAATTCTAAAAAACCCTGTAGTTCTGCACTTTCTGAAGAAACTGAAGTGTCATCAAAGATGCGTTCCGTATCGCCGGCTTCGTCATCACTTGGAGTTGAATATGGAATTTCTTTCTCAGGAGTTGGAGGTTCAGCAGAAGGTTCTTGTACGGGAACACTTCCACGCTGAACGACTCCGCAGGCTGAAATGGAGACCATCATCAATCCCAAAAACAGGATTATGGAGTAATTTTTTCCGTCTGATATCATAGCCTGTAAATATAAACGGATATGCTTACTTTTGAACATAGAATTTAAATTACCATTTACAACAAGTATGAAATTACTCGTCAATATCGATCACGTTGCAACACTCAGAAATGCGCGGGGTGAAGGCTATCCCGATCCGATTGAAGCGGCACAGATTTGTGAGGAAGCTGGAACAGCCGGAATTGTATTTCACCTTCGGCGCGACCGCCGTCATATTCGTGATGAAGATGTTTATCGGTTAAAGGAATCGGTACGCGGAAAACTGGACTTTGAAATGTCTGCAGCTGACGAGATGCTTGATATCTGTACGAAAGTGGATCCTCATTTATGCACGCTTGTACCTGAAGGCAGGGAGGAGCTAACGACTGAGGGTGGACTTGATATGGAATCCGTTTTTGATGATTACAAAAATAGAGTATTTCCAAAGTTGAGAGAGACCAATATTGAGATCAGTTTGTTTTTAGATCCAAATCCACAGGATATTGAGCTGGCGCATAAACTGGGAACCGATGCCATTGAATTACATACCGGAACCTTCGCCAATGCAAACCCTGCTAAACAGAAGCACGAACTTATCCGGTTACGGAAAGCTGCAAACATGGCAAACGACTTGGGTATCAAGGTAAATGCCGGACATGGATTGAATCTGGAGAACCTCCCGGACCTGCTCGAAACGATCACCGTTCTGAACGAAGTAAGTATCGGGCACGCACTCATTAGTAAATCACTGTTTTGGGGACTAGATAAAACGGTGAAAGCTTATCTTGAGATCATTGAAGATTTTTATGGGTGAAGTATTTTGAAAAGTAGATTAATCTTGGTTAAGATATTTCCTTAAGGTTTTTTCAAGCCTTTCTCCCCGCAAAGATTTTCCGGTTTCAACGATGGTTCCTTCAGGATCCACAAGGATTTGAAAAGGATAGCCCTGAATTCGAAATAAGGAACTGAATTCACCATCATCCATCACTTGTGGCCAAACGATATCATATTTTGAAATGGCTTCCTTTGTTGATTCTATGGAATCATAAGCAAGCCCGATGATCTCAAAATTAGTGCCTTTGAAATCTTCATAAGCCTGTTTTAAGTAGGGTAACTCCTCGATACAAGGGCCGCACCAGCTTCCCCAAAAATCAAGAAGCACATATTTACCGGTCAGGTTTTCTTTTCCAGTTGAATTTCCCTCAAGTGTGGCAGCTTTCCAGTCAGGTAACGGAACACCAACTTCTATAGCGGTTCGTTGCTCATGTGGTTCTTCGAATGACGGCCTGAAACGCACCCAGTTTCCATAGGGATCAATATCTGCGATCTCATACATTTGGTTGCCAACTTTAAAATGTGGATAGGAGTAATAGGTTTTGGATCTCCTCATATCATTGGCGTAGACGGTTAGATCTTCATTGGTTCCGGAACCCATCTGTAAGAAACCATCATTATCGCGGTCAATATATACCTGGAGGTTTTCCGTAAACAGGTATTCGAAAAAGTTCAATATGTAGATAGTAGTACGACCACTGTTTGTTGAAATAGTCGCTTTTTTTTGCTGAGTTGGGAAGGCATAAGTCAGGTCCGGGACATCTTTTCGGTTACTGGATGAGTAAGCGGCCGGAAGATCTTTAGGTAATTCAATCTGGGCTTGAGTGGTATCGCTGATCACCTTTTTTCCTTCAAATCTGTCATAATGAATCAGACCTTGCCATAATGTGATACTGTCATTCTCAGCAAATACATATTCACTTTTTGAGATGGTATTATCATTATTTTGGTCTACGTAAAGAGACCATGAGACCTCCTTACTTTCTTTTCCTGCAACTACAAGAAGGCTATTATCCGGAGCTTTTGAAGTTACTTGATAGTACACAACCGTGTCTATGAATGTAGGTTCAATCTTCTGAAGTAAACCCCTGATCTGATCGCCATAAAAATACCTGACGATATCGTCGGCATACAGGATCGTACCCATCCAATCATAATCATATTCATTGTACTTGAACGTCTTTTCAGAGACAGGCTCCAATTTCACAAGTGGCCAAAGCTGTTCCATATTTTCGGGCGGGATATCATGCCAGGATTCAACGGTAGCGGTGACTGTTTTATCTTCGTCAAAAATGAGTTCACGAGGCTTACGATAGGTATAGTCGTTATTTTCCTCAGCCGAATAGATCGTCCCTCGTGTAATTTTATAATGAACCGTATCTCCGGCCGGTTGAGTAAGATTGAGCTCCGAGATGTCATTGTTTTCTGAAAAGGAAATAGATTTATCCTTCCAGCCAAAACCAACTCCGGGATCAAACCCATTGACCGAACCTGCAAAAAAGAATTTTGAATTTGTTGGGGTATTCTCAGGAAGCTCCAGCTGAATGATTATTTGAACTGAATCTGAATTTGATTGTGCCTGTACCTGCACTTCCTGATAAAACAAAAGTATGAGGATGGTTGAAAAAACGGATATCTTCATGTTCCTTTAAATTCATGAGTAGTTACTAATAAAATAGTATTACATACTTAACAAACAAATTGAAAACCTCCGCTAAACATATCGCAGATCGAATACGGCTGATGATCGCCACCAAGCAGTTTCAGGTGGGCGAGATGTTGCCCTCAACCCGGGAACTGGGCCAGCAGCTGGAAGCGAGTTTCCACACAGTTCGAAAAGCATATCATTTTCTGGAAGAAGAAGGATTGATACTTGGAGAGCAGGGACGCGGCTTCACCGTAAAAAACCAAACGCCGCTTTTGGATAAATCGGCCCGGCTGGAAGTTGGCGGCGAGAAAGTGCAGGCGCTGGTGCAAGAACTCATCGGCTATGGACTTGACGAGTCGGAGATCGAATTGTTGTTTCAGGAACAGCTGGGATTCATGGAATGGCCTGACCGCATTCAAACCTGTGCCAGTGTGGGTGAAAACCACGAAATGGGACGAATGTTGTCTGATGCCATACAGAAACAGGTAGGCGTAAAAAGTCAGGTGATAGACATCAACGAATATGAAAGTGCGGCCAAATACGATGCCCTTTTTGTCCCCATTCATTTGGTAAACAAATTCCGGAGCCTGCGGGAAAGTCTGCTCATTTTGCCGATCGTGTATGATTTTGATCCGGATATCTTACTTTCCATGGTAGATCGTGCAGCAATCGATACTATCGGACTGGTAACCGGCTCGGAAGATACCATCCCCAAAGTGATAAATGAGCTGAAGCGCTCCATACATTTTGAAGGATCTTTTGTGGCGGGAACTACATACGGGAAGTCTCTACCACTTTTTGTTCGCGAATCAGATCTTATCTTGTATACCTCAGACAGCGCTCGTTTGGTTGAACAAAAGGTTCCCCAAAAAAGCAGGCTGCGGCTTGATTATATGCTTTCTGAGAAAAGCTCCGAAATGATCCGGGCCGAATTGTGGGATCAGTGAAATTTTTAATTCTAGATTAGAAATGTTGAATTTTAGAATCAATTAAAATTTCAACATTTCGCATTTAACATTTCTTTTATTTTGATAAAAAAAGTTTTACAGCAGGCAATTGATGCCATTGAAAAAGAGATTTTAGCCGTTAGAGAAACTCCCTCCACGGATGTGCTTTTTAACGGAAATTTGGAGAAAATTTCGGGCGAGTACATTTATACTTTTGAGACTCAGAACAGAGGGTTGAGGTTTGCAGAGGAAATCAAGGCCAAGATAGATTCCAAAGAATATAAAGTAGAACCGGTAGAGTTCAAGGACAAGAAAGTCCGGCTGGAATTTCCCGAAAATGTAGGGTCTAAGATCACCGAAGTATTCCTGGAATGGGAAAATGATTATGTGCTCAAAAAAATGGAAGAACATCTGATTAAGCTACAGGATAAAGCGGATGAAATACCTCAGCTAAAAGCTCTTCTAAAACCTGATGAGTATTTCAAAGAACGGTCCGGTTCGCCCCAAATAAAAGTGGATGAGTTGCGCAATGAGTCGCAGCGGGATGCCATCGAAAAATCCCTTAAAAACAATATACTGTATGTATGGGGACCTCCGGGGACGGGGAAAACCGCCACGCTTGGATATATTGTGGCGAACTTGCTCAATCAAAATAAGCGGGTGCTTTTTGTATCGAATACCAATCGCGCGGTAGATGTTGGATTACTTAGCGTGATAGATGCACTGTATGAAATTGATCCGGGATTCAACCTGCAGGATACCACCCGCTTTGGTGAGGCTGCCCTGGATGATGCCCGGCTGGAAGACATTCTTTTTGAACATCAGGTAAAAAGTAAACTGGAAGGGCGAAAAGCCGATGCGGTGCAATTGCAAAATCTACTCAGTAAATATGAAAAGTTACAGGAAACAGTAGATGATCTGATGAGAAACGGAGAGGAAGTCCCCGAAAAGATAGATCTGGAAACCCAGCTAGCCGGCAATAAACTTGACGAATACGGCGGAACAGAAGCCGTTGAAATTGAGATCGACCGGCTTATGAATTTAAATGAGCGATATGAGTTGAAGAAAAAAAGGTTGGTGGCAACTACTCTTGCCAAAGTGTGCACTTCGGAGTTGTTCTACAATTTGAGTTACGATGCAGTGGTAGTTGATGAGGGCTCTATGGCCGGAATTCCCTATATGCTGCTGATGGCTGCCAAAAGTAAAAAGCATTTGGTGGTAGCTGGCGACCCTATGCAGTTACCTCCCATCGCCATAACAGATCATCGCGAATCGCGGGAGTTTTTAGAGCAGGATATTTTTACTTTTGTTTCGAAGTCAGAATCTACTGAAGATCTTTTTAACTGGCATGATTTTAACAAGGATTTCACCAGCTTTTTTGATGTACAATACCGGATGAAGGACGACTTGGCGGGAGTGATCAGTTCAGTATTTTATGAAGGGAGGCTGAAGTCGGGAGTTCCTGCAGACGGGCGAAACCTTGATAACGGCTCATCCGCCTCCGTAGCACTTATTGATACCGCAAAATACAATCCGGCGCTGCAGCAGGAATCCGGTGAGCGAGGATTCAAACCCATCAACGAAGTACACCACCGACTGATTGAGGAAAGTGTGAAGCGGCTCACCCGCAATCATGCTCCTGATGATATCGGGATCATTGTTCCGTTCAGAAACAGCGTGTATAAAGTACGAAGCCATTTGTGGGAAAAAGGATATGGAGAGATTGAAGTTGGCACGATCCATACGTTCCAGGGAAGAGAGAAGCCGGTTATAATTTTTGATACAGTGATGAGCGGTGAGTGGCAGAATGGAGGAAAGCGACATTATTCTGTACGTCCCTTTGATGAGAAAAAGAATGGTTTATCGGTTCCCAGGTTGCTGAATGTGGCTTTCTCCCGAAGTAAAGAATTACTCGTGATCATTGCTGATATGGAGCACATCGATAAAGTATATGGAAATAAGTTTTTGGGTCGATTGCTGGGGTCTGTGAAGGAGATATCACTTTGACCCTGAGTCAATCACAAAAGTACTTTTTAGCGAAGTAAAGGGAATAGAAAATATAAAAATGGAATAGGGCAGAACTGGGAGATCAGATCTACTTCTGAACTTTATTGAAATTTCTCTCTATGGATTCTTTCAGATCATTGAACTCAATAGGTTTAACAAGATAATCAAGATAACCGGTTTCTTTAGCTCTTTGAACATGATGAGGATCCGAATTTCCTGTAATATAAATGACCGGAACATCTGAAAAATTTCGAATCTCTTTCATAGCTGTGATCCCGTCAATGTCACCTTCTAACGAAATATCCATCAGGATAAGATCGGGGTTGATTTTTTTCGCTACTTCTATGGCTGTTTTTCCATACACGAGTTCCCCTTCGGCATCGTACCCTAATTTCTCCAGATAGCTTTCATAAAGCAGGTTTAGAATGAGGTCATCCTCGACTATCATTACCGTTTTTCGCTTTTGCTTGTCCATCATTTTCAATTAATTGTCATTGCGAATAAAGCGCATACCTCTAATAATAACATGAATTGGTATTAAACGAAATTTAAAGCTATAAAAAGTGTCGATTTATTTTATAAGCAGATATTTGGTACTGGGTGTTCTATTCGTTCAAAAGAGGTGTCGGAAAGGTAACAAAAGCTTAAAAATGAGTTAAAACTAAAAACCCCTGCAACTCTGTAAGTGTATGAGCTACAAGGGTTTTAAGTACCTCGGGCCGGACTCGAACCGGCACGGACATTTTAATATCCATTGGATTTTAAGTCCAACGTGTCTACCAATTCCACCACCGAGGCTTACATATTTTGGTAGGCGCCAAATATACGGGTTTAATCTTCACTACTTCAAAAAGATTTTAAACAAATTTACTGTTTACCGGAATGAGGAGTATACGCCCTGATATATAGATGTTATATGAAGATGTCTAAGTTTGTAAATCAGAAAGGGGTGAGTTTAGGTGGAACATCTGTTCATGGCTGTGATTGAACTGGGTAGAAGTGTGAAAACTTTAAACAAACTATTGAATCACCATGTGTGTTTCGTAACTTTCATACCCATAAAAATAAAATCATCTTATGAAACGTCTTTTATTACTAAGTATCCTGTTTGCAACCTTTTTATCAGCCCCAACTTTAGCTCAGTTTGAGATTGGAGCTTCCTATGAACTTCGCAACGAGGATCCTCAAAATGGATTTGGCTTGCGCGTTGAAAAGGGAGTTTTTGAAAGTCTTCCACTTGTTAATCTGGGAATAAGACTTCATGCCAGTTATTTCAGCGAAGAGAATAATGTTGATCCGGAAAATCAAAGCTATTCCTATTCGCAAGACCTTACAAATTATGATGTGGGCGTAGCCGCTATTGGTGGTGTTTCTGTTGGCTTGATAGAGCCTTATGTAGGACTTGGCCTAGGAACGCAAAATTATGAACGAGCCGTCCGAGATGTCCGGAATGATCCAAACAATGCGGCTCCTGAAAGTGGAGACGAAAGCAGCTTGTATTGGAATGTTTCAGCTGGTGCAAAAGTGAGTATTGTTCCATTTTTAAAACCTTTTGTGGAATATCGGTATTCCAGCAGTGAACTTGAGGAGCCAGCACTGGAAGATGTAAATTCTAACACCGGCCGAATCATGTTTGGAGTATCTCTGAGCTTTTAACAAATTTCAGATTATTGAAGAGGGCGGATGTGAACTTCATATCCGCTTTTTTTTTAACTAAAATTGATTGAAAATGCTTTATAATGAGCGATTAACTACATTGAGTTAGAAATAGAATTAGTGTATGAGTAGAACGGCTTCCATAGATAAATACGACCTGGAGGGTTACAAACTTGAAAAGGCTCAGAGTGAAGATCTGAAGCAACTTATAGAAGTATGTAGAGAGCACATTGAACATGTTGATGACGAAGCCATCAGCAATGCCTTTAAGCTGTGCTATATGTCGCACGAGGGGATGAAACGGGCATCCGGTGAGCCGTACTACTATCATCCGGTTGAAGTAGCTAAGATCGTAGCCAGCGAGATCAATATTGATGATGTCTCGGTTATAGCTTCCCTTTTGCACGATACGGTGGAAGATACCGATGTAAACCTCGATGATATCCGGTATTGGTTTGGGGAAGAAGTGGCGGTGATCATTGATGGGGTCACCAAGATTACAGGCGTATTTAAGAGCCGAGACAGTAAGCAGGCTGAAGCTTTTATGAAGCTACTGCTTACCATGGCAGAAGATATCCGTGTGGTGCTCATCAAGTTTGCTGATCGGTTACATAACATGCGAACCATTCAGCATCTTAAACGGGAAAAGCAGATAAAGATCGCTTCCGAGACCATGGATCTGTACGCTCCTCTTGCACATCGCTTTGGGCTGTTCCGGATCAAAAATGAACTTGAAGATCTTTGTTTTAAAACCATCGACCCCACTTCCTATAAATTTGTAGCTCGTAAACTTCGGGAAAAGAAAGAAGACCGGGAAGAATTCATTCAGGAATTCATGGAGCCGATCAAGCAAGAGCTGGGCAAAATGAATTTACAGTTTGAGATCAAAGGCAGGCCTAAGCATATATTTTCTATCTATCGGAAAATGCAGCGTCAGCAGAAGCCATTCGAAGAAATTTATGATCTGTTCGCTATTCGCATCATCCTGGAAGACCCTCACTCCAAAGAAGATTGTTGGCGTGTGTATTCTATCATAACCGACTGGTACATGCCTATTCCAGAGCGTTTTCGTGATTTTATTTCCGTTCCGAAGGCCAATGGATATCAGTCGCTGCATACCACGGTGATCACCAACAAGGGGCGTAAAGTTGAAGTGCAGATCCGAACACGGCGCATGGATGATATTGCTGAAAAAGGACTTGCTGCGCACTGGAAGTATAAAGAAGGAGCCAAGCAAGGTTCCGAAACGCTTGATAAGTTTGTGAACTGGGTGCGTGATGTACTTGACAATCCACGCCCCGATGCGGCGACCGATTTTGTGAAGGATTTTCAGCTGAATCTGTATAAAGACGAAATTTACGTTTTCACCCCAGATGGGGAGCTGAGGACGCTTCCTCGCAATGCAACTCCCATTGATTTTGCTTTCGAAATTCACAGTGAAATTGGGGAGCGGGCGATGGCAGCCAAAGTAAATGGCAAGATGGTTCCCTTACGCCAGAAACTCCATAATGGAGATCAGGTTGAGATCATTACAGGCAATAAAGTGAACCTGAATCCGGATTGGATAGATGATGTGGTTACGCACAAAGCAAAATCCCGGATCCGGCAATTCATTAAGCAAAAACAAAGAAAGGTTGCCGAAGAAGGAAGAGAGATCTGGGATAAAAGAGCATCCCGGGGAAATATCGAGATCTCTGAGCAGGAGCTGAACAGATTTGCCAGGAGGTTTAAGTATGAGTCAACCCAGGATATGTTTTTTGATATTGGCTCAGGCATCTTTGATGTAAATAACCTGTTTAAAGAGGTTAAGCAGTTCAAAAGCACGGGTAGGATGGAGGCTGATGAAGTTGAAGAAGTTCCGCCGATAAGTGATGAGGAGATCCAGAAAAATTACTTTGATGCCGCCCGGTCTGTGGGAGAAGGCAAGGCTCTTGTTATAAATGGCGAGCTGAGTAATATTAAATACTCGTATGCAAATTGTTGCAATCCAATACCGGGTGATGATGTTATTGGGTTTGTAAGCCGCACCGGAGATATTAAAATTCATCGCACTATGTGTAATAACGCTCAACATCTTCTAAAAACAGAATCTGATAGAATCGTGGATGTAAACTGGGCCAGGAACCTGGAAACCAAATTTCTCGGAGCCATTAAAGTGATTGGAGGAGATAGGGTTGGGATGATAAATGATATTACGGATGTTCTTTCAAAATCATTGGAGACCAACATGAAGAGCATCAATGTAAGTAGTGACAGCGGTATGTTTGAAGGAATTATAACCCTTTATGTTGATGGCATCTCGCACCTAAATAAGATCATGAAGCGCCTTGAAAAAATTGAAGGAGTTAAGAATGTGTTGCGTTATGAGTAACAAATATGTAGGAGTTCAGGTAGATTTTTATTAAAGTTATCTTTACAATGAATGGTGATTATTCGTTTTAGGTAAAAAAGCCTATGGCAATAGTTAGTTGCGAATAATTTATAAGGACAAAGAAGGACAACAACGCTAAAAAGTTAGCATTAATTTAATCTCTAAAACTATGATGACTTATACTAAACGAGATGTGGTACGAAGGGTCGCTGAGTCAATGGACGAACCTATGATTCAAGCTGAGCCGTGGGTAGATGCGGTAATAGTGGCATTACGAGAGATCATGATGTCTGCAGATACTGAATGCAGAATTGAAATACGTGATTTCGGGGTTTTTGAAGTGAAAGAAACAAAAGCTAAGCCGAAAGCACGTAATCCAAAAACCAACGAAGTTATTTATGTTCCGGCTCACCGGAAAACACATTTCAAGCCAAGTAAGCTTATGAAAAAGTTTTTACGACAGCCTCTTGAAGACGTCAAAAAGAATAAAAAATAAACCTGATCTATAGTTGCAGGATTACGCACGTCTGATAGGTATTGATGTTGGGAAAAAACGAGTAGGAATTGCTCAAACCGATCTGCTGAAGACTATAGCTTCGCCGGTCGGTACATTTCCTCCAAAGGAGGTTTTTTCAGAACTCAAAACAATTACGGAGAACGAACCTGTTGAATTATTTATAGTAGGGTGGCCCTTGACAACAAAAGGAGAGGAAGGAGCTGCCACCCAAATGGTAACAAAATTCATAAAGAAATTAGAAAAAGCTTTTCCGGATATTGACATCGTCAAAGTTGACGAACGCTACACTTCAAACAAAGCAAAGGAACTTATGATTGAAGCAGGTGTTCCTAAAAAGAAAAGGCAGGATAAAGGTCGTGTTGACCGAATAGCCGCTGCCATTATTTTACAGAATTACTTAGATACGAATACATAATTAATCATGCCCATATTACCTATAGTAACCTATAACGATCCTATACTTCAGAAAAAAGCGGAGGAAGTAGAAGAAGACAGTCCCGAGCTTCAAACTTTAATCGACAACATGCTGGAAACCATGTACAACGCAGATGGCGTTGGATTGGCCGCTCCCCAAATAGGGCGTTCTCTGAAACTATTTGTGATGGATACCGATGCAATGATCGAAGATGGGGAAGTTCCATATGGCCCCATGGTATTTATCAATCCGCTGATTCTTGAAAAAAGAGGTAATAAAGTTCCGCTTGAGGAAGGATGTCTGAGTATCCCGGATGTAAATGAAAAGGTATTCCGCCCTGAAACAGTGATCATCGAGTTCTTTGACCGGGATTTCAATAAGCACCGTTTAGAAGCGAACGGCTGGACCTCCAGAGTTATACAGCACGAATATGATCATCTTGAGGGAATTTTGTTCCTGGATTATTTAAGTGTGTTTAAGAAAAGACTGAATAAAAAAGAACTGGAAGAGATAGAGGCAGGGAATAAGAAAATAAAATACCCTGTAGTACCTAAACAAGAAGAGTAGGTACCATGAATATTGTTTTTATGGGCTCCCCGGAGTTTGCCATCCCAAGCCTGCTAAAACTTCACAATTCGAAACACACCATTAAAGCGGTGGTCAGCAATGTGGATAAACGCCGGGGAAGAGGCTCTAAAACTTCTCCCACACCTGTTAAGGCTAAAGCACTTGAACTTGGCTATCCTGTAATTGAAGTGGAAGATCTGCGATCGCCTGAATTTGCTTCAGAGTTGGGTAAACTGAATGCAGATCTTTTTGTAGTGGTCGCATTCCGAATTCTGCCCACCTCTGTTTTAGAGATCCCTGATAAAGGTTCTGTTAATTTACATGCATCCCTGCTACCCAGCTATCGGGGAGCGGCACCTATCCACTGGGCCATTATGGAAGGCGAGAAAACGACCGGATGTACTGTGTTCTTTCTGGATGAAAAAGTAGACACAGGAAACATTATTCTACAGAGATCAGTGGATATCGAAGCAAATGAAACCACTGGCCAGTTATACGAGCGCTTGAAGGAAGTGGGAAGCTCACTTTTGGTTCAGGCTATCGATCAGATAGATGATGAGTCGTTTTCGCTTACATCTCAGGATCATGACAAAGCTACTCCCGCACCAAAACTTTTTAAAGATGATTGTCATGTTGATTTTACATGCCCGGCCCAGCAGGTTCATAACAAAATTCGGGGATTAAGTCCCTTTCCAACAGCCTGGGCCTCATGGCAAGACCAAAAGTTCAACATGTACCGCTCAAAAATGTCTGACGTTCATAACCTTGAGCCTGGAGAGCTTAAAGCAGTAGGTGATAAACTACTTGTTGGTTGTGAAGATACTGCAGTGGAATTGGTAGAAGTACAGCTTCCCGGTACAAAAAGAATGAGTGGAGAAGATTTTATAAGAGGGTATGAAATTTCAGGTAAACTCACGTAATTTCTTGAATATTTAGTTTGAGATATACGTGTGGTTTTTTATAATCCCGCCAATCCAAAAGGAAAATCAAAGGTCGTTATGGAGCAACCAGCAATAATCGAAGCCGCCAAGAACGGAAATTTAGAAGAAGTAAAAAAACTCGCTTCCGATAAAACAATTGATAAGACCAATAGCAGTGGTGCTTCGGCTTTGATCGTTGCTGCTGAAAAGAACCATATGGATGTGGTAAAGTATTTAGTTGAAGAAGGAGCCGACCTTAATATTGAAACAAAAATGGGCGGAACCGCACTTAACCGTGCTGCTGAAACCGGGAACATTGAATTGTTGAAGTACCTGCTGGATAAAGGCGCTAAAGTTGCAGGAGTAGCACTTATAGCTGCTGCCAGGGTTGGAAACCTTGATGCTGTAAAACTATTGGTTGATGCAGGAGCCGATGTAGATGCTCAACAACGCTGGGGTCACACTGCCCTGATGGTAGCCGCTAAAGCTGGAAACACCGATGTAGTAAAATACCTGATCGATCAAGGTGCGAATGTGAAACTTCGCGATAAGAATGGAGACACAGCCATGATCATTGCCACCGAAAATGATCAGGACGACATTGCCCTTCTTTTAAAAAGAGCCGGAGCCAAAGCTGAGACCAAGCCAAAAACAGATACTGTACCCATCGCGGATGACGACGATGAAGACGAAGATCTTGATGATACGCCAGACGTGGATGACCTGGTTGATGAAGACGATGCCCCCGATGATTTAGATCTTGACGATTAAAAGCACTTTCGGGTATCTGCTTCTCGCACAGAAAGTTGGATTTTTACTGAAATTCTGAATCAATTATTCCCTGTTTCATCTGTAGGGCTTCATCTCTTTTTAGAATACTATTCTTTTTAGCTTCGGTAATAAATGTATTGCAGAATTAAGCACTATATAAAGGCATTATTAAAGTAAAATATACTGCCTTTATTTTACCTGAAGTTTATTATTCTTTTATACTGAATATTAGCAGTGGATTTGATTATAATATATCATAATCAAAGTTTATTCTACTGTCATGTCTTCTCCAATATTTGATGCCATAGATCGAAATATTATACAGATCCTTCAGGTTGAAGGGCGTATTGCCAATAAGGAACTGGCAGAACGAATTGGATTAACTACAACACCCACTTTGGAAAGAGTTCGCAGGCTGGAGCGAGAGGGAGTGATACAGGGCTATTCTGCCAAGATCAATAAAGAGGAAGTTGGAAGAGGATTCACCGCTTTTGTTGCAGTCACGCTTAAAGTGCATCAGCTAAATCTTTTAGAAGAATTCACTTCAGCCGTTCAGGAAATTCCTGAGATCTTGGGCTGTTATCACACCACAGGTGAAGGCGATTTTCTGCTTCAGGTAGTAGCTAAGGACACCAAAGACTTTGAGCAACTGATGCGCAACAAGCTGACCACGCTTCCGGATGTGGAACGGCTTCACACCAGCATCGTACTGAATACAATCAAAGAGCAATCTCCAATTCCCGTTTATTATGAAGACCAAAACTAAACCCACTTTCGAGTCAGCTGCCATTCACGGCGGAAAAGGAAATAAAGACCAATACGGAGCTCACACCACTCCGATCTATCAGACTTCGACTTTTGTGTTTGATGATGTGGAATCTGGTGCCAAAGCTTTTCGGCATGAAGAGGGCGGGGCAAGCCATGTATATTCACGGCTGGGAAATCCTACCGTGGAGGAACTGGAGCGGGTTGTCTGCAAACTGGAAACCTATCATGTGGATGATTCTGATGCATACACAGGTATGGCTTTTGGTAGTGGCATGGCAGCTATTACTACAGGAATATTGAGTCTGGCGAAAGGCGGGCATGTGATCGCCCAAAATGATCTGTATGGATGCACGTCACAGTTTCTGAAAGAGGAAGCACCAGGAATGGGGGTTAGTGTTTCTTTTGTGGATACTTCAGATGTCTTCAATGTAGAGCTGGAGCTGAAAAAACATCCTGAAGCAAGAATGATCTATTTGGAAAGTATTGCGAATCCTACACTGAAGATATCTGACATTCGGGCCATTGCTCAACTGGCAGAATCACACGGAGTTTTGTTAATGGTCGACAATACCTTTGCAACGCCATATCACATTCAGCCACTGGAACTTGGGGCTGATGTGGTTGTTCACTCCACGACCAAATATTTGGGTGGGCACGGTACAATTGTGGGCGGAGCGATGGTGGCCAGGAAAACACTTTTCGAAGATAATCAGACATTCTTGTATCGAAAAAACTTAGGCGGGATTGCGAGTCCCATGGATGCATGGCTGACTACAACAGGCATCAAAACTTTGCCCTTGCGTATGAAGCAGCATAACGAAAACGCGATAAAAGTTGCCCGTTGGCTCGAGGCTCATCCCAAAATAGATCACGTATTTTATCCGGGACTGGAATCACATCCACAGCATCAATTAGCTACTTCCATGATGCGAAATGGATTTGGGGGGATGATCACTTTTGAATTAAAGGGCGGCTTTGATGCGGGCGTTTCCCTAATGAACAAGGTGAAGCTATGCACACTTGCTGTAAGCCTGGGTGCGGTGGATACCCTCATTCAGCACCCGGCATCCATGACACACTCTATTGTAGACGAGGAGATCAAAAAAGCAGCGGGTATCACCGATGGTCTTGTACGTTTATCTGTGGGAATTGAAGGGGTTGAAGATATTATCAATGATCTTGAACAAGCGATGGAAATTTTGAATTAGAGATGTTGAATTTTGAATTGGACTCTAAAATTCAAAATTCAACATTCAGAACTTAAAATTTCAATATTACCAGCCGCCGCTGGCGCCACCGCCGCCGGAGCTGAATCCCCCTCCTCCGCCGAAGCCGCCAAAACCGCCGCCTCCGCCACCGAAGGAACTTCCTCCACCGCCGCCTCCGCCAAAGCCACCACCATAAAAGATGATGCCTCCAGAGCCAAGAGAATGTCGTCGTCCGCCCTTGCTTTTTCCACGGCTGACCAGAATGAAAATGATGATGATAAAGATGATGATAACATCAATTGGGATGCCTTCCCCGGATGATTGTTGCTCTGGAAATCCCTCAAATTCACCAGCAGCCAGGTCTATTAAAATATTTGTAGCCTGATCCAATCCTCCATAGAAATCACCGGTGCGAAAACTTGGGGTAAGCACATCATTGATGATCCGGTTTGCCATGATATCCGGAATCGCTCCTTCAAGTCCGTATCCAACTTCGATTCTCATGCTGCGATCTTGCTCGGAAATGAGGACAAGAACACCATTACCACGTTCCTCATATTGAATATTCCAGTCATTGTGCATTTCCCGGGCCACGTCTTCTATAGGATAGTTTTGAAGACTTTCGAGCGTGGCAATCACAAATGCATTGGTGGTGGTATCCCGGTAGCTTCGGAGTTTGGTCTCAAGGCGCTGTTCCTCTGAAGAAGTGAGCATATCGGCGAAGTCATTTACCATTCCGGTGGGCTGAGATGGATAAAAATCCTGGGCAAACCCAGCGGTACTAAAAGCTAAAAACAGTATCAGGATTAAAGATCTACGCATCGGCTTCTCCTTCTTTTTTGGTGTAACTGATCTGATCCGAGAGCTCGTTTACATCTCCCTCAGCGTCATAGGGAAAATTTTCTTTCAGTTTTTGTCCGATCTGCAGAACGACTTCCGATAGTCCTGTTTCATAATCTTCGGCTTTGAAATACTTGATCAACAGTGCAACTTCATCTTCCCAGAACTGTTGCCCCACTTTTCCATGGATACCTTCGTCACCCCAAATGGCAACTTTGTGATCTTTCCAGGCCACATATACGATCACTCCGTTGTGTAACTCCGTTTCGTGCATTTTCAATTCTGCAAAAACTTCCTTGGCACGGTCGATCGGATTCTCTGCTTTGCACTTCTTTTCTATGTGGACCCGAATTTCACCAGAGGTTGTTTCCTCGGCCTGGCGGATCGCTTCCACAACATGTTCCTCTTGTTCTTGTGATAGAAATTTTGCCATAAGATGTATTTAGATCTAAGATTTTTTGACGTAAGATTAAAGACAAATTCCTGCCGTATTAAATCTTAAGTCTACTATCTATTATCTATTATTTAAAATTAGTTACCGAAATCTACTTCGGGGGCTTCTTCGGCTCCTTGGTCAGCTTGGAAATATTCTTTCTGTTCGAATCCTAAAACGGAGGCAAACATACTGGTAGGAAATTTCCGGATCTGTGTGTTGAAGGCTTGTGCAGACTGATTGAACCTCATACGTTCAGTAGAAATTCTATTTTCTGTTCCTTCCAATTGTGCCTGTAGATCCCTGAAATTCTGGTTCGCCTTAAGTTCAGGATAGCGCTCAACTGTAACCAATAATCGGGATAAAGCGCCGCTCAGTTGGCCCTGTGCTTCCTGAAATTGCTGGAATGCCTGTGGATTGTTAAGGTCGTTGGCATCAATATTTACAGAAGTTGCACGGCTCCGGGCTTCGATCACATCCTGTAGTGTTTGTGATTCAAAATCAGCGGCACCCCGTACGGTATTTACCAAGTTCGGAATAAGGTCAGCTCTTCGCTGGTATTGGTTTTCAACCTGAGCCCAAGCGCTGTTGACTTGTTCTTCGGCAGTAACCAAACTATTGTTAACATTGATTCCATAAAAAACGAGGAGCGCAAGCACTCCGATCAGGATCCAAAATTTTGCTTTCATGAGTTGATATTTTGTGGTTTATTTGTGGCCCGTTTACGGACGCGAAGTTCATTAGATTCAAACTAAGCTAACAATAATCAAAAACAATTCCATTGTCACAACTGAATCCCAAATTCATTTATTTTGACTTAGACGATACCCTCTTAGATCACAAAAAGGCAGAGAAAGCCGGACTCCGGGATATTCATGATCATTTTGACATGTTCAACGGAATTTCTGAAGAGGAATTAGTGAAAACGTATCACCACATTAATAAAGGACTTTGGGAAGAATATGGCCGGGGCGAGATCGATCGGCATGAGCTCCATCGCCGTCGTTTTCAGGAGACCTTTAGGGACCTGGGTTTAGATGAGTCGATGCATGAGGAGGCCGGAGAGGTGTATATGAATTACTACCGTAATCACTGGGAGTGGATTGATGGGGCGGAGGAATCGTATTTGAAAGTGGCAGATAAATATGAAGTAGGAATCATTACCAATGGTTTTGCGGAGACTCAGTGGTTGAAGATAGATCGGTTCAACCTGAAAGATACAGCCCGGCATATTGTCATATCAGAAGAAGTGGGGGAGATGAAACCGCATCCCAAAGTATTTGATCATGCCACAGAACTCGCCGGAGTGAGCCGTGAGGATATTCTGTATGTCGGGGATTCCTTTACTTCCGATGTCGTCGGCGGTTCCAAAGCAAACTGGCAGGTAGCGTGGTATACCAAAAATCCCATCGAACAAGGACATAAATTAGCCCATCTGATCTTTAATGATTTTGGGGAGTTGTTGAAGGCGCTGGGGGTTAGATAGCCGACAACTTCCCTCCCCCGAAAGTAACGTCGAGCCGTTCTTTCTGTCCCTCCAGAGGGACAGAGGATTCTGGCTTTGGCTTCGATAATCTTTTTCCAAATCTATGTTTAACTAATGTCCCATCATTCCGCCATCAATCATAATACCGCGCCAGATGAGTAACAATCCAATAATAATGGCGAAGTAGGTGGAAAAGGGGCGAAGTTTTGAGCGCATTTTTGGAGAGATGAAACCCGGAGCCATGTTCAGGAATAGCATAACCGGCAGAGTTCCCAACCCAAAAAGAGCCATGTAGATGCTGCTATGCATTGCCGTTTCGGTGACAAGAGCAACAGCTAAAGCAGTAACGACAAATCCACAGGGGAGAAAGCCATTTAACAGACCGATCAGAAAAGAAGAGGAGTCGGACCGCTTTTTAAAAAGGGTGGCTATAGTTGAGCTGATCTTTGATTGAAAGTTCTGATAGGCATTGGTCAATATGCCCGGAAGCTTAATGCGAGGTACAACAGCAAAGGCCACGATCAATGCTCCCAAAACAACAGAAAGCACGTTCTGATAGCCTGCAATAGTTGCGCCCATGCCCAGCATCCCCAAAGCAAAGCCAAGGAAGGCATAGGTCAAAATCCGGCCGGAATTATACAACACTCCCCTAAAGAGCATTGCAGGCTTAGAGCTATTCTGGCCGGGAATACTAAGTGCAATAGGGCCACACATTCCAATGCAATGGAAACTCCCTAACAATCCTAAAGTAAATCCGGTCCAAAGTTCCATCACATAGAGTAATTTTTAAACCTATAACTGGTTCAAGCGTCCGCTTGGACCAGTGTCTAATTCGAAATTTTTTGGTTGATTCATCACCGCATCCCGAATGCTCGGGAGACGCTTGCGCTGGGCGTTTTAGATACTTCTATCAGATAAAGATATTCTTGTGGTCGATGTAGGTAAGTGTATCCTGTTGCCATTCCAGAGTTAGTTTCCATCGCCCTTCCTCAAAATCGGTAACGGGGATGAATTGCTGTCCATCTTCATTTAGCTGAAGTTTGAAGAGCTTGTCGAGCGATGAATCATTGGGACGGTAGAACTTAATAGTTCCGGCCAGAGAATCAGAACGCAGTGCCATTGGAAAAGTGATCTTGATGGATTCGGTCGGCTCATCAAACAGGATGAGTACAGGGGTGTCCAAATCACGGGCATTTTGAATGCCATCGATAGTCTCCTGATATTCAACGCCTTCCTCGTAATGGTTTTCGGATACCAGGTAAAATTCCAGGCTGATGAGGTAACTGACGGTGCTTAAGGTTGCCAAGACAAACACTACAATGGCCAGCGTTAATCCGGTTCCCCAGTTAAATTTCTCTTTGATGCTCATAATGTATTGATCGAAGTTTTAAATAATAAGATTCTGATAATTTGTAAAATGCTTACTGCTTACTGCTTACTGCTTACTGTTCGCCGGACCTAAGAATCCGGAATTTACAGTTTCGAGTTTTTCGTCTCCGGAATAAATACCGAAAATAAGCTCGGTTTGTGATCCTGATAGTACAGAGTCTGCCAACTGGATCATGAACCGGCCTTCAGCAGAATTCTGTGGCTCAATGGAACTAATACTTCCAAGCGCCACCAATTCACCGGCAGGTTGTTCTAAACGGATCTCTACAGGCATTTCCTTGAAAGTCTTATTTAGCATTTTCACATTGTAAATGTTGCTGTACCGGTTGTCAGGAAGCTCCTGATAGAGTGTTCCAGGTTCACGTAAAATCGAGGTTTCGATGTCGGGACGGATGGTTAGCAGGGTAATGAATGTAGTTAGCAAGATCAGCAAAATGCCTGAATAACCGGCCACTCTTGGCGTGAATACTTTTTGTTTTCCCTGGCTGATGGCGTCTTCAGAAGAATAACGAATGAGTCCGCGTGGCTTGTCGATCTTATCCATCACAGAGTCACAAGCATCGATACAAGCCGTACAGTGCACACATTCAAGTTGAGTGCCGTTTCGGATGTCGATGCCCATCGGACAGACTTTTACGCATTGATGGCAATCAATGCAATCTCCGAATTGTTCGTTCGCACTAAAGCCAAGATCCTCGAGAGTAGCTTTTCGGTTTTCAAGTTGATAACGATCCTTGACGCTAGCCCGGGTCTCACCCCGCACATAATCGTACATCACATTGATGGAGTTATTGTCGAGCATCACAGATTGCATTCTGCCATAGGGGCATACAAAATGACAAACCTGTTCGCGCATGAACGCAAATACGCCATAGAAAACTCCGCTGAAAATGATCATGATACTTAAACCCGCAACGTGTTCAGAAGGCGGATCGGTGATAATCTCAAATAGCTGATCTTTCCCTATGATGTAAGCGAGAAAGAGATTGGAGATCAGAAAAGCCATCGCATAAAAAATACTATGCTTACTAACTTTCTTGGTGATCTTCTCCAGGTTCCATTCTTGTCTGTTAAGCCGGATCTGGGCAGCAGCATCACCTTCAATCCAATATTCAATCCGGCGGAATACCATTTCCATGAAGATGGTTTGCGGACAGGCCCATCCACACCAAAGCCGACCAAATACAACGGTAAAGAGCACTATAAAGAGGATAAAGGTAAGCATCCCAAATACGAGCAGACCCAGGTCCTGTGGCCAGAAAGCCACACCAAATATCACAAACTTCCGTTCCAGAATATTCAGCAATAACAGAGGATTCCCGTTGATCGTGATGAAAGGCCCGCTGAAGAAGAAAGCCAGTAAAAGTACCGCAACGATATTCCTCGCCTTATAAAACCGTCCGCTTGGTTTCTTGGGATAGATCCAGTTTCGCTTTCCTTCCTCATTTACTGTAGCAAGGTGGTCGCGAAAATTCTTCTGGTCGATACGACGTTCTTCTTCTAAACTAGCCATGATTTGTTAAACCTCATGTTACTCTCATTGTCAAGGATTTTAAACCGACATTTTACCACTCATTTTTGATGATTATGTGAAGTTAGTGATATAGTGAAGGGTGATATAGTTTAAGATCTAACATCACAAACTGGTTCAAGAGTCCGCTTGAACCACTGTTTTAAGGACGCTTTCGCTAGTGTCATATCACTATATCAACAATCACTCCATACTACAAGGTTCGGCCCGATCTACGGGGGCTTTGGGGTTTGCAGGTTCCGTTCCCTGGATGGAAGCAATGTAGCTGATCAGGCTTTGAACATCTTCATCCGGTAACCGGGAACCACTACCATAGGGTAACATTCCTCGATCCGGAAACCCTTCAGTGATGGCATTTGCAAGATCCTCAGGACTACAACCGTGGATCCAAAGTTCATCGGTGAGGTTGGGGCCCACCATTCCTTCGGCGTTGGCGCCATGGCAGGTATAGCATAAGTTTCCATTACTCATGTAGATCTCTCGGCCCTCTTCAATACGTTCCTGATCCTCCAGGAAAGCCCAGGTGAAATCAGAAGCTTCGGTTTCACCTCCTTCTCCATCTTCCGGCTGCAGGTTGTATTGCTCGGCCGCTGCTGCCATTTCCTGTTCATATAGTTCTTCCTGTGTTGGTCCGCCAAGCATGTAGTAATAGACTATATAGCCAATACCCCATGCAATGGTAAAGTAAAACAGCCACAACCACCAAACCGGCATATGGTTGTCCAGTTCACGGATTCCATCGTATTCGTGATCCATCAACAGATCTTTTTCGTCGTCAAATACTTTCATTGTTCTGATTGTTTGATATTCATGTTGTCGTCATCTTCAAGAGGAAGTCGCTCGGCATCTTTCCAGTAATCTTTGCCCTTTACGATCAGGTAAATGATCAATCCTACAAAAAAGACAAAGAAGATTATGAGTGAGATACTCGGATAAATGCCAATGTCTTCAATAGCTCGCATTACGTTTTTATACATGGCTATTCATCCTCTTGCTGTGGTTTGAAGTTCGCCTGAATACGATCACTCGATGGCAGATCTTCCCAGGGGTTTGCGCTCCCTTTAATGTCGATCCCCAGTCGCTGCATGTAAGCGATAATGGCGATGATCTCTTTGTCGGAAGTGATCTTGATGCCTTCGATCTCATCAAAGCCATTCTGGCGAAGTCCGGCTACGATATCTTCGGCTTGTGCTTCAAGGTCTCTGATGGCGATCTCTTCATATCCCTCCACATATGGTACACCCACTTTACGCAGTGCATTGATGCGATTTGGGATGGATTCTTTGTCCATATCCTGGGTAAACAACCATGGGTAGGCCGGCATAATAGAACCGGGTGAAGTTGAAGTTGGATCGTACATGTGTCGTACGTGCCAGCTATCTGGATATTTACCGCCTAAACGGTGCAGATCGGGACCGGTACGTTTTGATCCCCATAAGTGCGGATGATCATACACAAACTCACCAGCTTTGGAATATTCACCGTAGCGTTCGGTTTCAGATCGGAAAGGGCGGATCATCTGCGAATGACAGTTATTACAGCCTTCGGAGATGTATATATCCCGGCCTTCAATTTCCAGCGGTGTATATGGTTTTACACTGGCAATGGTGGGAACATTGGATTTTACCAAAGCGGTGGGAACGTATTCCACAATTCCACCGATCAGGATAACCACTAAGGTAAGTGCAGTAAGTTTAAGCGGACGACCTTCCAGCCGGCGATGCCAGCTTTCTTTATGTCCGGCTGCAGGATCAATAATAGGCTGTGCTTCATCCACTTCCTGAGCATTGAATGAACCCTGACGCCCTGTTTTATACAGGTTATATGAGCCAATCACAGCTCCGATAATGAACAAGGTTCCTCCGATAGCACGCAGTCCATACATCGGGATGATCTGTGTAACGGTTTCAAGGAAGTTGGGATATTGCAGAAGACCTTCAGTTGTGAATTCTTTCCACATCAGACTTTGAGTGATGCCGCCCCAGTACATGGGAATCACATAGAAGATGGCACCCATCGTGGCAAACCAGAAGTGGACGTTCGCCAGTTTAATGGAATATAACTTGGTCTTGTAAATTCGCGGGGTGATGTAATACAGCATCGCAAAAGTAAGTCCACCATTCCAAAGCAGGGCTCCGTTGTGTACGTGACCAATAATGTAATCTGAATAGTGTGCAATGGCATTTACGTTGGCAATAGAAAGCATGGGGCCTTCAAAAGTTACCATACCGTAGGCGGTTACCCCCACAACCAAGAACTTAAGTACAGGATCTTCCCGAACCTTATCCCAGGCACCTCTTAAGGTAAGCAGGCCGTTTAACATACCGCCCCAGCTCGGCGCTATCAGCATGATACTGAATACCGTACCCAAGGCTTGAGCCCAACCGGGAAGAGCGGTGTAAAGCAAATGGTGAGGTCCGGCCCAGATGTAAATAAAGATCAGCGACCAAAAGTGGACAATGGAAAGCCGGTAGGAGAAAATAGGTCGGTTTGCCGCTTTTGGGATGAAATAGTACATGATCCCCAAAAACGGTGTAGTCAAAAAGAAAGCCACGGCATTGTGTCCATACCACCACTGTACAAGCGCATCTTGTACACCGGCATAGATCGGATAACTCTTCAGGAAAGTGGCGGGCATTTCAAATGAATTCACTACGTGGAGCACGGCTACCGTTACAAAAGTAGCAATGTAAAACCAGATAGCTACATACAGATGCTTCTCCCGGCGCTTCAGGATGGTCATGATCATATTCACCCCAAAGATCACCCAGATAATGGTGATGGCGATATCGATCGGCCATTCCAGCTCGGCATATTCTTTACTGGTGTTGAAGCCGAATGGGAGCGTCAGAACGGCAGAGACAATGATCGCCTGCCATCCCCAAAAATGGATCTGACTCAGCTTTTGGCTCCACATGGGCGTTTTTGAGAGTCGCGGCAAAGAATAGTAAACGCCGTAGAAAATGGCATTCCCCGCAAAGGCAAAGATCACCGCGTTGGTATGTAGCGGACGAAGTCGGCCATAACTGAGTTCCGGAATAAATCCGAGAAAGTCTGGCCAGATGAGTTTGAGGGCAATGGTTAGTCCAACGATAAAGCCGATGAGTCCCCAAATTAAGGTGGCAACCCCGAATTTTCGGACAATTTCGTTATCGTAATGAAAGGTTTCTAAAGTTGATGATGAAGACATTTATTCATCCCGATGTTTTTGGTTATTGGTTGATTCTTTTTTTGATGAAGTTTTTTTACTGTCGAACAGCACGCGCATAGAGGGAGTGTGTTGGTCGTCGAATTGACCGGATCTCACCGCCCAGAAAAAAAGGCCAAGGAAAATGAGGGCCACAAGCAGACTAAAGCCAATAAGCATGTAGATCACTTCCATATCGCCAGTCCTCCTTTGCGTGCAAAAAATCGTGTGGTTGCAAAGGTGAACACCATCACGCTGATGGAACTCAGTGGCATCAAAATGGCGGCCACCAGCGGCGATAGGTTCCCGGTGATAGCAAAGCCTAAACCGATGGTGTTATACAGCAGCGAAAGTACAAAACTTGCAATAATGATCTTCATAGACGCCTTGCTGAAATCAATAAAAGCATGAAGTTTCTGGAGTGAACTTCCTTCCAGGATGGCATCACAGGCTGGGGCAAAAGAGCTGACATCATCGGCCAGGGCAATACCGAAATCAGATTTCTTGAGCGCTCCGGCATCATTCAGCCCATCGCCCACCATGATAACTTGCTCTCCACTTTCCTGAAGCTGAGTAATAAAGTCCAGCTTTTCTTCCGGTTTTTGATTGAAGAGGAGGGAACCGTTTTCACCAAAGTAATTCGAGAATTCCGATCTTTGCGCCTCATTATCTCCGGATAACAAGTAGAGGCTGAACTTCTCTTTAATGGATTGAAGCAAGTCCGAGATTCCATTCCTTACACCCGCTTTTATGCCAAAAAATCCTTTATAAACTCCGTTTACAGAAAGATGTACCGTTGAACCGCTGAAATGAGATTCAGGAATAAACTCCGGTTTTATCCCGGATTGATCGGATAAAAATGTTTCTGAACCGAGGCAGATAATCGCTCCATCTACATCTGCAAGAATTCCTTTTCCGGGCACTTCTTTATAGGTTTTGGGTTGATGCAGGTAGGAGCTTTGCAAATAAGTGGCCACTTTTCGGCTTAACGGATGGATAGAATTCTTACAGGCCGATTTCACCCATATCTGTTCATTGGAGGAAAGGTCATCTCCAAAAAAGCCCACTTCAGCAGCTTCACTTTCGGTAAGCGTGCCGGTCTTGTCAAAAACAATAGAGGTGGCTTTGGAGAGATTCTCGATCAATAAATGGTTCTTTACAAAAAGTCCGTTCAGCGATAGCACATTGAGTGCCGAACCAAGGGTAAATGGAGTAGAAAGGGCAAGTGCACACGGACAGGCGATGATCAGTACGGCCGTAAAAACGGATAAAGCGGGTTCCATTCCGGCCGTTTGTAACCAATATAGTCCGGAGAAAAAAGCAATCCCCAAAACTGCCACTGTGAAATATGGACTGATCTTATCGGCAAAAGTAGTGAGTTTCAGCTCCTTATCATTATTCTGAAAAGCTTCGTGATTCCAGAGTTTGGTGAGGTAGCTGTTGGCGACTTTTTCCTCGGTTCGCATTAAGGCCGTACTCCCGATCAGGCGCCCGCCAGCAAAAACCCTTTCACCATTTCTCACCGTGACCGGCTCAGATTCTCCTGTAATAAAACTGTAATCGAGGAAGGCTTCATCCGAAAGCAAAGTAGAATCACAGGGAACCAATTCGTGGTTGCGGAGCTGCATTTGTTGATCAGGTTGGAGCTTATCCAGTGAAACCGAATATTCTTCGCCGTTTTCATTCAGTACATTTACGGCAATAGGGAGGTAGGAGCGATAATCGCGATCAAATGAAAGCCGGTTGAAGGTTTTTTGCTGAACGAGTTTCCCGATCAGTAAAAAGAAAATGAGTCCCGTGAAAGAATCCATGTAGCCGGTTCCGGTCATGGTGACGATCTCGTATACGCTTCGCGAAAACAGCGCTACGATTCCGATAGAAATAGGTACATCCAGGTTCACCCCGCGCTGACTCAAAGCCGCAAAAGCCGACTTCAAATAATCGCTGCTGCTGTAAAGTAAAACAGGCAGTGCGAGAATGATATTCAATGCCCCAAAGAAAATATGGAAGTTGCCACCCAGACCGCTGCCTGTGGTGTCTAAATAATCCGGGAAACTGAACAGCATGATATTGCCGAAAGCGAAACCCGCTACGCCCATCTTCAGCCAGAGCGAGCGGTTTTGATGAGATTTCTCGGTTTTGGAATCCAGTTTCTCGAGACGAATTTCCGGTTCATACCCGATGGTTACCAATTGTTCCACTACATCCCGGAGTGAAGTTTTATCGGTGTCAATTAACAGGGACAATTCCTTCTTCAAGAAATTCACTCCACTTTGCAGAACTCCGGAATCCAGTTTTTGAAGGTTTTCCAAAAGCCAGACACAAGAAGTGCAGTGAATATTGGGAATATTCAGGGTAAGAGAAATTCTGGTGGTATCATGGAAATCAGAAATTCGGGTAATGACTTCTTCATCTTCTAGATAATCGAAACGGGCGCGGTGTTTGGTATTCTTCAGATTTATGCCGGGGTTGGCGTCCAGATCATAGTAGCCGCAAAGGTCGCTTTCTTCCAGAATCTGATAGGCAGATTTACAGCCCAGGCAACAAAAAGCCTTGTCATCGAAATGAACCGTTTCTTCAGTGCAGTCTTCACCGCAATGGAAACAGATCTCGGATGTTATGACTACTGAGGAATTCATCATTTGAATGAAGGCACACTACTTGAAAATTGCAAACGAAGATCGAACCAAGTTTGGGTCATTTTCTGATCTACTTGTTCGAAGGTCGTTTGGGTGAGCCATTTTTCAATCTTTTTGCGCTCTACAGACCAAAATTCATGAAATGGGCAGGGTTCGATATGTCCGCAGCCTTCAATGCCCATAAAACATTTGTCGAAGAACTCTGTGCCGTCGATAGCGGCGATCACGTCCATCATGGTGATATCACTTACGGGCCTGGCCAGATATACTCCGCCATTTAGTCCACGCTGTGATTTCAGGATTCCGGGTTCTTTCAGTTTTGCCAATACCTGAGAGAGATAAGCAGTTGGACAGTTCAGAGATTTTGATAAATAGGAAGCAGAAACGGCCCCGTCTTCCGCATGCTTAGAAATAGCAATAATAGCCGAGATGGCGTACTGAGCGCCCTGGGAGATCAACCTCATTAGGTGTTCTTATATTCAAATATTGAAATTCTAATATCGATATTAGATTTTACGGGGAAATAGGAAAAGTATCAATGGGAGCGTGATACTTTTTTGCAGTTCAATAATAAATATCTGTTTGTGACAGATTTTTATTTTGAGAAGCTAAAGCGATTGGTACGTAATAACCTTTGCAATCTTCGGACCACTTCTTGCTTCTCTGTGAGACTTGTTTTTTGGGCGTCATAGTTGCTTCAAGCGGTTATTTTTATTTCAGTGGTCGGACGAATTCTTGATTTTAAAAGCCTCGTCCTTCGTCCGACGACTACAGCTCGTCAGACGAATGAATCTCGCATAGATGTTTTTAAAGCCGCTTTTTCCTGCATCTTTTTCTAGTGAATATGTTGAGTCCTAATTGATAAATTCACTCGGAAATAAGTTTAATTAGAATCAGTGGAAACCCGCTAAATCTGTGTCATCCGTGTTCCATTCCATTATTTTTCACAAAGCACATTCCCCTCTTAAAGAAAAATTCATAATGCTTCGTTATTATCGGTTAAAACCAAATGGAGTACACTATGAGTAAGTATATGACGGCAGCAGAAGCGGTGAAGGTGATCAAGTCGGGCGACCGGGTTTTTGTACACGGAATTTCGGCCACACCGGTGCAACTTATTCAGGCAATGACGGATAGGCATGCAGAACTGAAAGAAGTGGAAGTGATCCATTTGCACACCGAAGGTCCGGCTCCTTATGCAGCCCCTGAATTCAAAGACAGCTTTTTTGTGAATGCTTTGTTTGTGGGAGCAAATGTCAGAAAGGCCGTAAATGAGGGACGTGGTGATTATGTACCGGTTTTTCTTAGTGAAGTCCCAAACTTATTCCGGCATGGAATTCTTCCGCTGGATGTTGCCCTTATTCATGTATCTCCCCCAGATGACCATGGCTATTGTTCGCTTGGTGTTTCTGTGGATGCTGCTGTTGCAGCCGCACAAACTGCAAAGCACGTGATCGCACAGGTTAACCCCAACATGCCTCGAACTCATGGAGATGGTCAGATTCATGTTCGCAAGATCGATGCACTGGTAGAAGTAAATGATGACCTTCCGGAGCAAATTGTGCCGGAACCGGACGAAGCCGAGCTTAAAATCGGACAAAATTGTGCTGAATTGATCGATGATGGTGCCACGCTGCAAATGGGAATCGGAGCTATTCCCAATGCGGTGCTGAAAAGTCTCACCAATCATAAAAATCTCGGAGTTCATACGGAGATGTTTTCCGATGGTGTGATCGAGCTGGTGGAAAGTGGTGTCATAAACGGTATGAACAAGAAAATTCACCCCGGAAAAGTAGTAAGCGGTTTTGTGATGGGGTCCCGAAAAACCTATGATTTTATTGATGACAATCCCTCCGTTGCGATGCTGGATATCGCTTACATCAATGACACGGCTGTGATCCGTAGAAACCCGAAAGTAACGGCCATCAACAGTGCAGTGGAAGTGGATCTTACGGGACAGGTTTGCGCTGATTCTATCGGAACATTTCACTATTCCGGAGTGGGTGGACAGATGGATTTTATACGCGGAGCTTCTTTATCACCCGGAGGTAAGCCGATCATTGCGTTGCCTTCTACCACCCGAAAAGGAATAAGCCGGATCGTGCCATACCTGAAACAGGGAGCGGGAGTAGTTACGACTCGTGCCCATGTTCATTATGTGGTGACGGAATACGGAGTTGCCAATTTGTATGGCAAGAATTTAGGTCAGCGTGCTAAGGCTTTGGTGGAAATTGCCCATCCTGACCATCGAGAGGAATTGGAGAAGGCCGTTTTCGAACGGTTTAAGGGATAATTGTAGATCGGCTCGCTGAGCCGTTTTGTTGGAATTAATTTTGTTGCCTTTTTCCGGTACTGTCCTCCCTGGAAGCAATGAGCAAGCTCATTCTTCCTGTCCCTCTGGAGGGACACAGGTTCTTGGCTATGAGAACAAAGTCTGCTTAAGGCAACATTGTACCAATTGGCAAGATCGGTCTCTCTTTGGAGAGAGACCGGATTTAGCTTTGCTATAATCCAGAGAGAGGACCGTAGTTTGACTCAAGCTCATCAATTTACCAATAACCATTCCACCAATAACAAATTCCCTGGTAAACTATTAGAGCCTTTTCTCAAATAATCGTACCTTCTGTTCCGTCTTAATTCGTCCGGTTTTTAAAGCCGGATAAATCCCAATTCCCAAAACAAATCCATGTCAGCTAATCTTACTCCAGATCCGGAAGTTACTCTTGGACTTGCCTTAGAGCACGGTCTTACCGAAGAAGAATTTGAAATGATCAAAACCCGACTCGGCCGGTTTCCTACCTTTACGGAGTTGGGCGTGTATTCGGTGATGTGGAGTGAACACTGCTCTTACAAGAATTCCATTGTGGAGCTCAAGAAACTGCCTTCAGAAGGAGAGAATTTGCTGGTGGGGGCTGGGGAAGAAAATGCTGGGTTGGTAGATCTGGGTGATGGTCTCGGTTGCGCTTTCAAAATTGAAAGTCACAATCATCCATCTGCTATTGAGCCGTATCAGGGCGCGGCAACTGGAGTTGGTGGAATTCACCGCGATATTTTTACGATGGGAGCCCGACCTGTAGCCAGCCTGAATTCACTGCGATTTGGTTCTATGGAAAATCCCCGCGTTCGGTATCTGCTTGATGGTGTGGTTCGTGGAATAGGTGACTATGGAAATTCATTCGGTGTTCCCGTGATCGCTGGAGAAGTGGTTTTTGATGAAAGCTACGAAGGCAATCCACTGGTAAATGCTATGAGTATTGGATTGGTGAAAGAAGGCGAAACGGCTTCCGCCATCGCTGAAGGAATTGGAAATCCGGTGATCATCGTGGGAGCGAGTACAGGTCGTGATGGAATTCATGGAGCTACTTTTGCTTCCGAAGAGATCAGTGAAGAAAGTGAAGCCAAACGACCAAGCGTGCAGGTAGGCGATCCCTTTACAGAGAAATTATTACTGGAAGCCAGCCTCGAAGTGCTGCAAACCGGTGCGGTAGTTGGAATGCAGGATATGGGCGCGGCCGGTATTGCGTGTTCATCCTCTGAAATGACAGCCAAAGGCGGACAGGGAATGAAAGTGGATCTCGATAAAGTGCCGGCGCGGGAGGATGGGATGACCGCTTATGAATTGCTGCTCTCCGAAAGTCAGGAACGCATGTTGATCGTGGCGGAAAAAGGTCGTGAGCAGGAGATCATTGATGTTTATGAGAAATGGGATCTGCATGGTGTTGTGATCGGAGAGGTGGTGGAAGGCGATAAAGTTACCTATTGGAAAGACGGCGAGATCAAAGCTGAGATTCCTGCTGAACATCTGGTGTTGGGTGGCGGAGCTCCTCAATACATCCGCGAAACTAAAAAGCCGGCGTACCTTGATGAAGTTCAAAATTTTGATACGAATTCCATAGATCATCCCGAAGATCACAATGACACGCTTAAGAAATTACTTGGGTCACCTAACATTGCATCAAAAAAATGGGTTCATGAGCAATACGATACCACGGTTCGGACAAACACGGTAACGCCTCCCGGCGCATCTGATTCCGGTGTGATCCGCATCAAGGGAACCAAAAAGGGATTGGTTGCCAAGACAGATTGCAATGGCCGTTATGTGTACTTGAATCCTCGTAAAGGTGGGCAGATTGCCGTGGCTGAGTCTGCCCGAAATGTAGTTTGTTCCGGAGCGAAACCAATGGCTATCACCAACTGCCTGAATTTTGGAAATCCCTATAAGCCGGAAGTATACTGGACGTTCAAAGAAGCTTTAGGCGGAATGAGTGACGCTTGCCGAGCATTGAATACACCTGTGACCGGTGGGAATGTGAGTTTCTACAACGAAAATCCGAATAGTGCGATCTTTCCATCACCAATTATAGGAATGTTAGGTGTGATGGAAGATGTAGAGAAACATGTAACGACTCCGGCTTTCAAGGATGAAGGTGATATTGTGCTATATATTGGCGCTGAAAGAAAGGGATTGGGCGGAAGCGAATATTTGAAAGTGATCCATGATCTTACAACAGGAGATGCTCCTGAGCTGGATCTCAATTTTGAAGTGAAATTGCAGACAGCACTTCTTACCGCCATTCAAACCGGATTGGTCACAGCTGCTCATGATATTTCGGATGGTGGACTTGCTACAACCCTTGCTGAAATGGCCATCTTTGGCAGAAAAGGTGCAGAAGTTTCAGTAGAGACGCTATCCGGTTCAACACACGAGGTGTTGTTCAGTGAAGCGCAATCCGGAGTGGTTATCACGATTTCTGCACCTGAACTTGAGACGGTGAAACATCACTTTGAAGAAGCGGGTGTTCCGATGTATCAACTGGGAGTTGTGAAAGGAGATAACCTGGATATCAAAGAGCTGATCTCATTGAATGTGTCTGAATCTGAAGAGATCTATGAGAGCGTGATTCCAAAGGCTATGACTGAGAAAGTAAGCTAAATTGATAACTGACGCTCCTCCCTGGAAGTAGTAGCTTAAGCTACTCTTCCTGTCCCTGCAAAGGGACATAGAATTATATTGAGCGGTGACTTAGGATCGTATGCTTTGGATACCTAAAAAATCCCAGATGACTAATTTTATGGATTAGGAGATATTCGGAACGAAAATTTTCTTACCAAGCTTTTATGGTGTGACTAATCATCAAGAAAAATCACATCATGGAAGACAAAATTATACTTATCGTCGGAGGTTCGGGTGGAATTGGATCTGCGACTGCGAAACGATTCGGTAAAGAAGGTGCAAAAGTAGTTTTAGCTGCCCGCAATAAAGCCAAAGCTGAGGAAGTAGCTAAAGAGATCAACGATGCCGGTGGAGAAGCCTTTGCTATCGAAACTGATGCCACGAATCCACAGGCTGTAGAGAGAATGGCTTCGGAGATCGAGAATCAGCTTGGGAAGATCGACGTGCTCATCAATGCATTTGGGCAGGGAATTATTCAGCCTTTCATGGATATAGATCCTGCCGACGCCAAAGAGGTCATCGATGTAAATGTGTACGGAACATTCCTTGTCACCCAAACGGTGATGAAGCACATGAAAGAAGATGCACCGACTTCGGTAGTCATGTTTCCCGGTACCATGGGGAAGTTTGTGATGAAAAATGCATCTGTGTATGCAGCTTCCAAATTTGCCATTCAGGGATTCACGAAAGCACTGATCGAAGAACAGAGAAGAGGAAAGACCAAGTTCTCACTGCTTTATTTAGGTGGAGTAGATACCCAATTCTGGGATGATGACCGCGTAAATATGAAGGTCAAAAAAGAGATGATGCTTTCCACCGAAGAAGTGGCCGATGCGGTGTTCTATGCCGTAAACCAGCCTTCAGGATCTGTTTTGAATGAGATGGCTATTCAGCCTGAAAGCCATCAGTTGGTTTAAAATATACTTTGTATCTGATATTTCTGCGAAACTCAGCGAAAATCTGCGAGAATAAAAAGTAGACTTTAAACTACTTAGATTTTCAATACGAGAAATAATCTCGCAGATTGGCGCAAATGAAACGCCGAGTTTCGCAGATATTTAATCTTATCATTAGCTTGCAACTGGGCAATCACTCAGGCATTTCTTATAGGCTTTTTCAAGGATGTCCAGCCCTTCATCGATCTGTTCGTTGGTGATGGTAAGTGGTGGACGGAAACGCACGGTGTTGGGACCACAGGAAAGGATCATCAATCCATTATGTATACACTCTTTGATGACTGCATCCCGGGAATGCGTATCAGGAAGGTCGATAGCACAGAACAGTCCTTTGCCTCTTGGATTGGTAAAATATTCGTGCTCATCTGCCAAGGTTTCCAGTCGGGTTTGAAGATAATTTCCAACTTCGGCAGCGTTTTCAACCAGATTTTCCTCTTCTATGATATCCAGAATCCTTCCAAAGCGAACCATATCTACTAAATTTCCACCCCAGGTAGAGTTGATCCGTGAGGAAACATGGAAGCAGTTTGTTTCTACATCATCAACCCGTGTTGTGGCCAAAATTCCACAAACCTGTGCTTTTTTACCGAAGGCCAGAATATCAGGTTTTACATAGTGTTCGTGTGCCCAGAATTTACCGGTCATGCCCACGCCGGTTTGTACTTCATCATAAATAAGAAGGGCGTCATGTTTATCTGCCAGATCGCGCAATGCCTGGTGAAATTCCAGTCGAAAATGACGATCACCGCCTTCACCCTGAATGGGTTCGATGAGGATGCCGGCAATGTCATCTTTATAAATTTCAAAGTACCGCTCAGCCTGAGCAACAGCCAGATGTTCTTGTGATACCGTCTCAGCGATATTCTCTTTGGTAGCAGGGAACGTCATAGCAGGACTGATCACACGCGGCCAGTCAAATTTCGGAAAATATTTTACTTTGTTGGGAACCGTATTAGTTACGGAAAGGGTATATCCGGATCTGCCGTGAAAAGCCTTCTCAAAGTGCAGGATCTTATGTCCTTTTTCCTCGCGATATCCCTTCTCAAAGTTCTTTTGCACCTTCCAGTCGAAGGCGACTTTCATGGCATTCTCCACAGCCAATGCTCCACCCGAAATGAAGAAAGAGTAGGGCATGTATTCAGGGATACCAACCCGATCAAAAGACTCCATGAACTCGGCCATATCCTTGGTGTAGATATCGGAGTTTGATGGTTTGTTAATGGCCACACGGGCTAATTTCTGTACAAAGTCTTCATCCTGAGCTAATTTGGGGTGATTCATGCCCAGCGGATTGGAAGCAAAGAAAGTAAAGAAGTCGAGATATCGTTTTCCTGATTTGGCATCGTATAAATAGGGGCCTTCACTTTCCTCAAGATCCAGTACCATTTCATAGCCATCGGTAAGCATATGTTTACTTAATACAGACCGAACCTGATCAGGGGTAATTGTCATAGAATCTCGCATAACCATCTCCAATTTTTTACTGAATTTATTTCATTAAGCTACCAAAACAGATCGAGTGCCTCAATAGCGTTTAAATTCACTAAAGTTGGAAATGGATATTTTGAGATAAATTATTGCGCAGGAAAGGAGGTCAGGAGCTGAATTCTTGAACGGTCTTCCGGATGATATCCACGCAATCCATCAGCTGCTCTTCCGTCATTACCAGGGGAGGTGCAAAGCGGATGATATTTCCATGGGTTGGTTTAGCGAGAAGGCCGTTGTCTTTCAGAGCTACGCAAAAGTTCCATGCGGTGTTGCTTTCAGTAGTATCGTTGATGACCACAGCGTTCAGTAATCCGCGTCCGCGCACCTTAACGAAGAGATCCGTTTCATCCACGAGTTTTTGCATTTCATTTCTGAAGATCTCCCCAAGATTTCGGGCGTTTTGAGCGAGGTTCTCATCTTTAACCACATCCAATGCTGCAATAGCAACTTTGCAGGCGAGTGGATTACCGCCATAAGTAGAACCATGCTGACCCGGTTTTATGACTTCCATGATGTGATCATCAGCAAGTACGGCCGACACAGGATAGGCTCCCCCGGAAAGTGCTTTTCCAAGGATCAGGAGATCAGGCTTGGTGTAGGAGTCCTGACGTTCGCAATGTCCCTGACAGGTGCAATTTCCACAGACGGCAAGCAAACTTCCGGTACGCGCAATTCCGGTTTGGATCTCATCTGCCATAAAAAGAACATTATTTTCGCGACAAAGTTGGGCCATTTTTGGGATGTAATCCTCATCCGGAACTACCACACCCGCTTCACCCTGAATAGGTTCGGCAAGTACACCAGCTACATTTGGTTGATCCAAAGCTTTTTCAAGAGCTGCGATATCATTGTAGGGAATTTTGATGAAGCCCGGAGTGTATGGTCCAAAGTTCTTACGGGCATCGGGATCATTCGAAAAGGAGATGACCGTAGTGGTTCTCCCATGGAAGTTATTTTCCAGCACAATGATCTGCGCCTCTTCTTCAGGAATGCCTTTCTTTTCATAGGCCCACTTTCGGCAGATCTTGATGGCCGTTTCGACCCCTTCAGCACCGGTATTCATGGGAAGTATCTTATCAAAACCAAAGTATTCGGTTACATACTTTTCATATTCCCCCAAAACATTGTTATAAAATGCTCTGGATGTGAGGCACAAAGTTGAAGCCTGCTCTGTGAGTGCTTGGGTGATCTTAGGATGACAATGCCCTTGATTAACAGCAGAATATGCAGAGAGGAAATCATAGTATTTATTTCCTTCTGGATCCCACACATGTACGCCTTCACCTTTTGCGAGTACCACGGGCAGAGGATGATAGTTGTGGGCGCCAAATTCGTCTTCCAGTTCAATAGCTTTTGGGGATGATATCATAATAGGATCGGGTTTAATTTTTGACCGAAAATAGGAAAAGCAACACTCAAGATTTGGTAAAATAAATTCGAAATTAATATTGATATCGGATAGGAATTAGTCGTATATTAAAGCACTTCATCGCGGGGTGGAGCAGCTGGTAGCTCGTCGGGCTCATAACCCGAAGGTCGTAGGTTCGAATCCTTCCCCCGCCACTTACAAGGCTTCTTGATTCAGTTCAGGAAGCCTTTTTTTATGTCTATATAAAAATAAGGACGGGGGAAATATGTTTACGGTATACACGCTTTACTCACCTAAATACGACAAGATCTACGTTGGGTACACTTCAAATCTGGAACAGCGGCTATTGTCCCATAATAAACTGGGCAAAAAAGGATGGACGATTAAATACCGCCCCTGGGAACTGGTTTTTACAGAAGCGTTTGAGACTAAGAAAGAGGCGATGATGAGAGAAAAGCAGTTAAAATCAGCGAAGGGTAGGGAATACGTTTGGGATAAAGTTCAAGAGGAATATAAATGAGCTCGTTGGGCTCTTATCCGCCAGCCGGCGGACGTAGGTTCGAATCCGACTAACATCCGACCTTTGGCGGCCCCGCGATTTACAAGGCTTCTTGATTTAGTTCAGGAAGCCTTTTTTTTATGCATCTCAATTTTTGAAGTAGTTGTATCAATCGTTCTACTAGGATTTTATCTAAAAAAAAACACCTGTGAAGAGCTTTAAAGATAGGATTGGGACATTCCGGTGCTGGCGTGAATCCAATTCTTTCCATTGAATGTGTGAGAGAGGAATGAAACAAATGCTGTTTAGGGGAAAGGGTAGCAAAGTGTAGCCATAAAAAAAGCCCTCATCGGATGATGAGGGCTTTGAAAATTTTACTACAAATTAAAACTAATTGTCGTAGTAAGTATTCTGTTGCATGTTAGAGTTAGCATCCATTTCATTTTGTGGAATTGGAAGTGCTAACATTCCACTACCGTAAGGTATGTCAGCTCCGGTGGTGAAGTTAACAGCTTTAGAGGGTACGTAAGGGATGTCTTTACCATGGCGAAGAAGGTCGAATAAACGGTGTCCTTCAAATGCCAGTTCAAGACGTCGCTCAGCTAATACGTCATCAATAACTTGTTGTTGAGGTCCTACTACATATACAGTGGAACTTCCGCGTGCATTTGATAATGTATTGATCATGCTGACTGCTTCAGCTAAGTTAGCTGCTCCGCCTTCACGGGCAAGAGCTTCAGCTTTGTTCAACCAAACTTCAGCATAACGAATGATTCGTACGTTGTCTGAGCCTAACTCGTCAACATATTTACCATTCATGCGGATAGTATCACCTACTACAGAGAATAATCCTAAACGAGCATCATTTGCGTCGTAAGAATCATAGAGATCCTGAGTAGCTTCAACGTCACCATAGTTCGTGTCACGGAGGATACGAGCGATGTTGTCTGTACCTAAACGATCAGTTGAGGTAAAAGCAAGCTCAAAGATCGAGTTCGGACCTGAACCGGAGGCCCAAGTACTAGCTAAGTCGCCTGAAGCCACAGGGGTGTAACCACTGAGAATAGCATCAGCAGCATTTACTGCATTGCCAAACTCACCAGTATAAAGGTATACGCGAGACTGAAGAGCTTTAACAGCTGTAGTATTCATGTAAACAACACCGGCATCAAAGCTGGCATCCATCAGACCTTCAGCAGTGCTTAGGTCAGATTTGATCTTATCCCATACTGCGGTGAGTGTTTCACGAGCAGGCAGGTCATTACCTTCATTGTAGGTAGTGATGTAAGGTACTGCAAGGTCGCCTCCAGTGAACTGCTGTCCAAAAGAAAGGAGCAGATTCATGTGAGCAAATGCACGTAATGCATACGCCTGGCCTTTAATGTAGTTAATGCGGGGAGTAGCGTCTAGCTCTTCCGAATTAATAACAATATTGGCACCAGAGATGGTTTGGTAAAATACGGTCCAAGCACCGCTGGCATAACCACTGTTAACTGTGAAGTTAAACTGTGTTTGTCCAATGAATCGTCCGGAGTTGTTATTGGAAAATCCATTGTCTGCCATTACGTCTGCTGAGACGTAGTAGTCACGCCCATAAAGGGCAGTTTGATTTAAGTCATCATGGATACCTAAAACTAAGGCCTCCAAGTCATCTGCAGATTGTACAACCGTTTCAGTTGGTCTGTTTTGATCAACTGAAGGTTCTAGAAAATTATCACAACCTGTTGTAATACCTGCTGCTATGAGCAGTACAAAAGTGTATTTAAAAATATTCTTCATCTTCATTATTCTTTAAAAGTTAACTTTAACGCCAAATGTCACAGACTTGAGCGGTGCTGCAAACAAGTCAAGGAATCCGGAGGCGTTTACTTCAGGATCAAAATTCAGGTCATCATCGAATGTATGAGTCCAGAGGTTTTGTCCAACAAAGTAGAGTGTTGCTGATTTAAGGCCGATTTCCTGTAGGTAGTTAGCAGGGATGTTGTAACCTATATTTACCGTACGGAGTCTTAGAAAATCTCCATCATACAGGAATCTTGATGAGGTAGAATAAGCGTTAGCATTACCTCCAAGAATTGGCTTTGGATTCTCAGCATTCGGGTTGTCCGGTGTCCAGTAATCAGTTTGACGTGCATACTGCCCGAAAGCACCTGCAACACGCCCATCTGATCTCATGTAACCAGCCCAGGAATCATAAACTTTGTTACCGAAAGAGTAATAAAGATTTGCTGTAGCATAAAAGCCTTTGATGTCAATACGGGTGTTAATACCACCAAAAGTAGTTGGCAGCGCATTAGCACCTTGGTAATAACGGTCGGCATTGTTATAAACGTTGGTAGTTGTACGTCCGCCGTTACCATCATCCATGTACCATAGTGGATCACCATTGTCAGGATCTACTCCTGCCCACTCTTGCATGTACCATGCACTAACTTCGTAACCTTGTACAGCTCTGTATCGGGTACCCGTTGTTAGTTCGATGTCGTCTCCGTTAGCGTCTGTAGGTAGCTTAGTTACTTCGTTAGAAAGTGCACTGAAGTTACCACCGAGGTTCCAGCGGAAGTCGCGGGTGCGAATAATGTCAGAGTTAGCCTCTATTTCAATACCTTGGTTATATAATTCACCAATGTTTCGGGTTTGAGAGCTGTGTCCTGTTGTACGAGACAGAGGAACATCAAACAAGAGATTGTCACTATTCTTACGGAATACAGTAACATTACCGGAAAGTCTTTCGGCGATCTCAAATTCAACACCAATATCTACAGACTGTGCAGTTTCCCAAGTCAGGTTTCTGTTACCTAAGTTAGAAGGCTGAATGGAAGCACGGTCGTTATAGCTGTTGAAACCAACAGTTGCCTGGTATTCATTAAGACCAACACCGGAGTTACCGGTTTTACCGTAAGAGGCACGAACTTTCAAGAAGGTCAAGAAGTCAAGATCTTGCATGTAGTCTTCTTCAGTAAGAACGTAACCTAATCCAAGAGCATAGAAAGTACCCCAACGCTCATCAGCTGCGAAACGAGAGTTACCTTCGTAACGTAAACTGGCATCAGCATACAATTTGCCCTGGAAACCGTAGTTCACAAGTCCTGTGAAAGATTGTACAGCCCAGTCAGTTGTAGAAGAACCTACACCTTGTGGAGAAGCAACCGTGTTCAGGTTGTAAAGTCCGGGAGCAGCAATACCTTCACCAAAAGCACCTAAGTAAAAGCGATAGTTTCGCTGACTTTCAGAAATACCTTTGAAAGTAAAGTTATGATCAGAGTTTGGAACCCAGATATATCCTAAAGTATTTTGCCATACATAGTTGAAGTTACGGGTACTGTTATCGCTAACGGCACCACCAACATCGGCAGCATCACCGTAAAAGATGTTGTCATAATACTTTTCTTCTGTTTCCAGATAATCGGCAGCAAAACGTGAGCTAAAAGTCAGATTTTCTGCAATATTGATATCCAGTTTGGTGTTGTTTCGGATACGATAGTTTCTTTTTCTGTCAATATCGTTTTCCTGAACATACAGAGGGTTGAAGATATTAACACTTAGGTCTCTGTTAATTTCGCCGTCTGCGTTGTAAGGCTCATCAAAAGGAAGCATGAAATACTCGGCAAGAACCGGGCTACCAAAGTAACCGGCACCTTCCAGAATACCATCTTGCTCTACGAAAGAACCACTGAAGGAATTCTGAATACGAACTCTTTCATCCATTCTGTGAGAAACATCAAGACTACCGGTAATACGGTCTAAGCTTGATCCAACTAATTGTCCTTCCTGGCCAAATACACTACCTGAAGCGTAAAAATTGGTAACATCGTTACCGCCACGGGCAGAAAGACTGAATTCTTGCTGAACAGCATTGTCGTTTCTAACAACATCTCCCCAGTTTGTATCAGTTTCGCCATTCCAGCCTGAAGAGCCTAAAAGAGCATCTACAGTTGCTGCGTCACTTGGATATCCTAATATGTCCAAATAGTTGCCGGCAGCTTCGTAGTAGAATTCGTCGTATTCAGCAGCATTCATTGCGCCTTCGCCTTCAACGGCACGAGAGTTTACACCGTACTGCATAGTAGCAGAATAAGTAGTAGCTCCCTGACGACCTTGTTTGGTTGTAATTACAACTACACCATTACTTCCACGGGCACCGTATGGAGCAGTAGAAGCGGCATCTTTAAGGATAGTGATAGATGCAATGTCGCTGTTACTAAGGCTTGAAAGTGCACCTAAAGAACTTGTTCCGGCACCACCACCAGCTTCTGGGTTAGTGACAGGAACACCATCAATAACGAAAAGTGGAGAAGTACTGGCGTTAACAGAACTCAAACCACGAATTCGTATATCCTGAGCAGCACCAGGAGTACCAGTAGAAGATGTTACAACAACACCCGCTGCATTACCCTGAAGGGCTTGTGTTACAGAAGATACTGGAACGCTTTCCAGGTTTTCTGAAGATACGGTTGCAACAGTACCGGTAAAGGCCTGTCGGTCAATAGTACCAAAACCGGTTACAACTACTTCATCAAGACCAACAAGGTCTACAGAAAGAGCTGCATTAAGGTTTGTGGTTCCGGATCCAATTTCAATATTTCTTTCGAATGCTCGGTATCCAACGTAGGTTATACTTACAGTGTATGTACCTGTAGGTATATCTGTAATAGTAAATTGCCCGTCAATGTTAGTCTGGGCACCTTTTTGAATAGATTGAATGTAAACAGTAGCTCCAATTAAGGGCTCTTCTGTTTCAGCATCGGTGACCTCACCAGTTAATGTACCGCTTTGTGCATACGCACTTGCAGACATAAACAAAGCAAGCATCATGAATAATAGCTTTTTAAACATAGTAGCTTTGATTTAGTTATGGGGTTAAAAGAGTGAAAAGAGTAGCTTTTTTATTACCAAATCACTCGGGGTATCAAACAGCTTCTAATATGAAAAGTTTGCGTCTTAAAAACAAAAGGGATGTTAACTTTTTATTAACTATAGAAGGGTGCTATTGGCTTAAATATATGATAGACCCGTCTTTCCAAGATTGTATTTGTCGGTATTGAAGGCCGAAAAAATCGGATGAGCGGTCTAACTGAAAGTTGTGAAATGGGAATTTGTTGTTTCCAAATCGTGGATCTTCGAAATAAATGCCCTGATTTTCGGTTCCGGTGTCAAATTCATAGAACCAGGTCATTTCTCCAAAACCTTCGTCTACGTAGAGGGGAGGGCCGAATAATATAAAGATCATGCCGGGGTCGGTTTTCCAGCCTTCCTTAAAATTGCTGAATTGCTGGTTGGCTTGCTCTACTCTCTCATAATACATCTTGATGATTTCCCGAGCCTTCGGAGCATTCTTTATGTTACTTAGCCAAAAGTTATCAACGGCTTTTTTTAAAGAATCAGGGTCGGTGATGCTGAGTAATTTCTGGTATTCTTTCTCATTCATTAGATAATAAAGAGGACGCGCTAGCTCAACGGGAGATTTGATCTGGGGATAATTCGGGCTTTTTACTGCAAAATCACGGACTTCGTAGAGCGTCTTTTCCCCATCTTGGTTAGCTGACACTTCAAACCGATAATTTCCCCGGGGCAGATCCTGAAATGCATTTTCAATGGTTACGCTTCCACCCGTGTTTAATATTCGCTTTGTAGACTGAAGGACTTCAAATTTTGTATAGTCGATTCCCTTACTAACTAAAGAAGAACGCCTGTGCTGCCTGCCAGCCATTGACCGGGCGGGTTGAAGGTCAGCCTCAAATTGCATGAGCCTTGATTCTACTTCCACAGGGTCTTCAGGGTTTCCATTAACGACCTGGAATGAAAATTTCAGCGAATCGTACCCCATATTTATGTTGTAACCATTTACGGCCACAAAGGGATCGGTGGTAGTTGTTTTCTTGAAAAACCGAATTTGACTGAGAGCTGTTTCATCAGAGTCAGGATCAGTGATGGATAATTCTCGTTGCCTGGTCGTCGTCTGTCCGGAATGCAGATCGGTGATGGTTATTTTTGCGGTATGATCTCCGGGAGGCACATTATAGGTGATTCTTCGATAGGTGGTGTTTTGGTCATAGTATTTGCTATCCGGGCTTTTACCTAATAATAGCTGATACAGATCGCTGACATGTGGGGTGCCTTTTTCTGAAAGAATTTCAACCTGAAGCTCTATTCGGCTCACCAGAGAATCCTGCTGGTTTTTATAGATCAGGCTTCCTTCTTCAATGGAAATAAATAGAATAGCCTGCGTCTGCTGGTCTTCCGTAATATTGGAGGATACATTGAGCGTAATAAAAGGCTGTCCCGGAACAACGATCTCATCCGACCCGATCTCAGCCTTGCCGGAATAGCTGGAGGAGCAGGCACTCATGAATAGTAGTGCCGAAAGCAGAGCGGAAAGTGCAAGTAAGGGATGATATGAAGCCGTATGAGTGTTCAACCTGATTTTGAAGCCGGGGTTATAAATTGGTATTCAAGATCGTTCCTGTTCTCCAGCGTTCTGTTTGTTGATAGTAGACGGTGTGGTAATAGGAGTTTCGCTGAAGGATGTAGTGATTAAAAGGAAAATATCGATTCTTTAGCTTAGGACGCACAAACAGGAAGTTTCGTTCGGGATCATCCTGATTATAGGAATAGGACCAGAACATTTGATCGGAAAACTGGTCACTATATATAGGAGGTCCAAATAGGATATACATCATGCCGGGATCGGTTTTCCAGCCTTCCTTAAAATTAGAAAATTGTTTATTGGCATCCTCAACCCGCTGATAGTATTGGGAGATCACATTTTTAGCCATGTTTGAATTTTGAATATTGGATAACCAAAACCGGTCGATAGCACTTTTTAGTTTCTTGGGATCATTGATGCTCATCAATTCCTTGTATTCATCTTCATTCATTAAATAGTAAAGAGGGCGGGCCAGTTCCTTTGGAGATTTAAGAGACGGATAGTTCTCACTCTTGATGCTGAAATCGCGGGCTTTGTATAGCTCATTTTCGCTATCTAATTCAGAACTCACTTCTAAACGGTAATTTCCACGGTCCAGATCTGAAAATGAGAACTCGATGATCACGCTTCCCGGTTGTTCCAAAAGTCGGGATGATTCCTGTATCACCTCATATTCATCATAGTCGATCCCCTGATGCTGGATACTGGAGGACGAATAGTTATTAAAGAACATCGGGCGGGCAATGGAAGTATCGGCCCGAAACTTCAGAAGTCTTGAAGTAAGCTCGATGGGTTGGTTTGGCTTATTGTTGGTGACTTGAAAAGTGAACTTTAAGGAATCGATACGGGATGGGATATCGTATGTGGTAGCTTGCTGAAACGAGCTTTGATCCCGATCGGTATTCTTCCCCAGGATACGGATTTCCGTTATATGGGAAATTTGATCCTGTGGGTCAGGGATCTGGGTAGACAAGTTCTGGATAGATCTCTTTCCTGAATTTTTATCTGTTACGATGATCTGAATGTCATATTTGCCTGGAGATACTTCAAATATTTCTTCAAACCGATACACCTGTTGGCTGTTGGTGATGGTGGAAACTTCTCCTATAATAATATCTTCAATTTCTCTTTTTCCGATAGCACCGTTTTCCTGTGATGCTTCTCGAATACGAATTTCTATGTTAAAACTAGCACGGTAGGCGTTTTCTTTTTCCGTATATATAAGGCTTCCTTTAACCAGATCGCCAGTGACTATCACAATAGGAGTATTGTCTTGTTGAATTTGACCACTGGCAGCTGCCCGTAATTCAGGGTGCCCTGGCACGTAGTTGTATCCCAAACCTCGATCCACCTCATCTATATATTGGTTGGAGCATCCGGTAAATAGTAAGGTAAGGGAAAGGATAAGGCTGGCTGTGAGTAATGGTACTCTTTTGATCATAGTAAACTGTTGATTTCCTTTTCTGCAATGTAAGTAATAACAAATGTTCTTTCTATATATTATAGATATTGTAAAAAAATTGGTTGATTTGCCTTATCGCTTGCAAATAAATGTCAGAAATAATATTGATGCCAAGGTATTTATTAATTATCATCCCCACTCATCTAAAATTTAACTAAAGAGGACCTAGTATGTTAAAAAAGCTACTAATCAGTTCATTTATGGTCTTGGTATCTGTTTCTGCCGCATTTGCGCAGAGTACAACAGTTACCGGTACTGTTACTGATGCAGAGACTGGAGAACCTATTCCGCAGGTTGCAATATATATTGCGGATTTGTCTACCGGTGCTGCTACAAATATTGACGGTGAATACTCTATCGATGATGTTGACTATGGTACTTATACGTTTCGTGTAAGTTCTGTTGGTTACCTAACCATCGAGCGTGATATCACTGTAAATGCAAACAACAATACTTTCGACTTTGAATTGGATCAAGATATCCAAATGCTCGAAGATGTTGTAGTAACCGCTTTCGGTGTTAGCCGTGAGCAAAAATCACTTGGTTATTCTGTGCAGGATGTAAGTGCAGAACAATTAGCCAGCGTTGATCAAAACAGCGTTGTAGGTGCACTTTCCGGTAAAGTTGCCGGTGTACAAGTTGTTGAAAGCGCTACAATGGGTGGTTCACAACGAATTCGTATTCGTGGTGTAAACGGCCTTAATGATGGTCAGCCATTGTTCGTTATTGACGGAACACCTGTTGATAACTCTTCATTCAATATTGGTAATGCAGCTACCGGGCGTGACCTTGGTAACCTTGCTTCCGATATTGACCTTAGCAGTGTTGCTAACGTATCTGTACTTAAAGGAGCTGCAGCTGCTGCTCTATACGGTAACCGTGCGTCTAATGGTGTGATCCTTATCACTACCAAAAATGGTCAAATGGGTGCAGATCAGCCGGTGAGAATCGACTTTACAAACAGCACTTATTTTGAAAACGCATATATTCTTCCCGACTATCAGAACGAATATGCCGGAGGTTATACACAAGATTTCCTTCAGTATACAGATCCTGTAGACGGACAAACCTACAATGGTTTGAATTATGCTGCCGATGAAAGTTGGGGTCCACGTATGGATGGAACTCAGTATCGCCCATGGTGGTCATGGTATGATGCCGACTTCACAGGAGACGGACAAAGTGATTATGGTACTACCGTTCCACTTAATCCTCAGGAAAACAACGTTCGTGATTTCTACGACACAGGTGTAAGGGTTTCTAACAAACTTTCTATTTCCGGTGGTTCAAGTAACGCTGCATATCGTGCAGGTTTGAATCACACAAATCAGGGTGGTATTTATCCTAACTCATCACTGGACAAAACTGCTGTTAACTTTAATGGTTCTTTGAATCACAATAATAAGTTGACTTCAAGTATTGCCTTCAACTATGTGAATACACAAGGTAAAGGACGTCCAGCTACCGGTTATTCAGCTGTTCAGGGTAACCCTGCTCAGGCTATGAATCAGTGGTTCCAGCGTCAGTTGGATATGAGTAAGCTTGATAACTACCGTGCTGAAGATGGAACGATCATGTCTTGGAATATTCGTTCCAATACAAACCTTCGTCCACTTTACTGGGATAGCCCTTATTTCACAGTGTATGAAAATGTTCAACAGGATGATCGTGACCGGTTATATGGTAACTACAACTTATCATACAACCTAAGTGACAATATTGAGTTGCTTGGTAAATTACACCTTGATACTTATTCCTTTACTGCTGAAGACCGTATTGGTACCGGTGGACTGGAAGAAGACTGGTATTATATTGCACAGCGTTCACGACGTGAAGTGAACTACGAAACTGGTGCAAGATTTAACAAAGACTTTGAAGACTTTTCATTGTCTGGTTATGTAGGTGGTAACATCTTGACTCAGGATTACAGCTCTGTAATTCAACAAACTGTTGGTGGGCTTTCCACTCCTAACTTCTTTAATATTGATGCGTCTATTAACAGACCTGGTGTATCAAGCTACAAGGAAGAGAAACAAGTACGCAGTTTGTTCGGTACAGCTACATTCGGATTTCGTGATTTAGCTTATATCGACGCTTCTGTTAGAAATGACTGGTCTTCTGCACTTCCTGTAGATAACAACTCATACCTATACTATGGTTTATCAGGTAGTTTAGTTTTCACTGAGTTTGATGCTTTTAGCGATCAAGACATTTTAAGTTTTGGTAAAGTAAGAGCTTCTATCGCACAGGTAGGTGATGACCTCGACCCATATAGAATTCTGCAAACATTTAATAGCGGAACACCATATGGCAGTCAGCCAACACAATCTATTCCTAACGTTCTTGCAAATCAAAATCTTGAGCCGGCAATTTCATCCGACTACGAGTTTGGTTTAGATCTTCGATTCTTAAATGGTCGACTAAGAACTGATGTTACTTATTATAACTCAGTTAAAGAGAATGAGATCCTTCAGCTTGATGCTCCCGGATCCAGTGGTTATAGTGCTACTTTGGTTAATGCCGGTAAATTCACAACCACAGGTTGGGAACTTGCTTTAGGTGCTACTGCAGTAGAGCAAAGAGACCTAACGGTAGATGTAAACCTAAACTGGTCAGCCAGTACAGGTGTAGTTGATGAACTTGCAGAAGGAATCGATACCCGATTGCTTGAAAGTGCATACTTTGGTGTTCAACTATATGCAGTTGAAGGCGAAGAATGGGGTAGAGCAATTACTTCCGGCGGTTATGGTGGTACTATGTACCATGAAAATGGCCAGCCTATCATCAACAGTGCAGGTACTTCTTATGCACTTGAATACAATAAAGATCTAGGAAACATCCTTCCAGACTGGAATGGTGGTTTCAACCTTGATGTGAATTATAAGAACTTCGCTTTAGGCGCGTTCATTTCGTTCCAGAAAGGTGGTCAGTTCTATTCTATTTCAAGAATGTTTGGTGCTTACTCTGGTTTAGTTTCAGAAACAGTTGGAAACAACTCTTTAGGAAACCCACAGCGTGATCCAGTATTGGATTCAGGCGGAAATGAAGTAACCTCTGTACCTGTAGGACAAGCTGCTTCTAACTCTGGTGGTAAACTCCTTGAAGGTGTTGACGCCAACGGTAACGAAGTTGCCTACCTTGTAAACTCAGTTTCATACTGGGGTAACATGTTCTACAACAAGGAAGAGTGGTTAGAAGATGCCAGTTATGTTAAGCTTAGAGAACTTAAGCTGACTTATAACTTAGCAGGAAACACACTCGAGCAACTGCCTATCAACCGTGCAAGCGTATCGCTTGTTGCCCTGAACCCACTATTGATCTATTCTAGCGTTAGCGGAGTTGATCCTTCAGCTATCCAGAATAACGCCAATGGATTTGGATTCTGGGAAGGTGGTACTTTACCAGGTACTCGCTCCTTTGGTTTTAGTGTCAATGTTGGATTTTAAATCATAGGAGACAGAATATTATGAACTTTTTAAACAACAATTATATGAAAGCAGCAAAGAAACTAGTTCTTGTTATGTTACTTACGGGACTGTTCGCGAGTTGCGATGACTTCGGAGATCTTAATACAGATCCGAATAATCCATCTCAGGTTAGAACAGAACTGTTGCTCACCAATGCCCAGCGCAGTATGAGTGACAAAGTAGGTGCCGTTATGGGAACACTGTGGGTTCAGTATATGACCGAAACGCAATATACTGAAGCGCAGGAATACCGTGAGGTAAATGCAAATTTCAATGGCTGGTACACAGGTCCTCTACAGGATCTTCAGACCATCATTGATCTGAACTCTAACGAAGAAACTGCCGGAGATGTACTTTCTGGTGGTAGTAACGTAAATCAAATAGCCGTTGCGCGAATCATGAAGGCCTATTTTTACCAGATGATCACTGATCGCTGGGGAATGGTTCCTTATTCTGAAGCACTTCAGGGTAGAGAGAATCTTCAGCCTTCCTATGATAGCCAATCAGCTATTTACGAAAATCTGATCGCTGAATACAAAGCGGCTGCGGATCAAATTGATCCCGGTTCTGCTGCTGTAACAGGCGATATCCTTTTCCAAGGTGACATGCAGAAGTGGGTTGAATTAGCTAACAGCTTAAGAGCCCGTGCGGCCCTCAGGTTGTCAGAATCGAACGCTTCTCTTGCTGAAACTGAATTCTCAGATGCAGTAAGTGACGGTATTATCACAGAGGATGTATTATATCCTTACTTAACAAGTGCTGATAACGAGAACCCTTGGTATACTCGTTTCAGAACTCGTACTGATTATGCTATCTCTGCTACCATTGCAGACACTATGAAAGGATTAGAAGACAACCGAATTTTGGTTTATGCTAATCCAGCTCCTGATGCCAGTAATGGTGACAGTGAAGTTACTTTCGACGAGATCGTAGGTATGCCATTTGCTGAGAATGCAGGTGATACACCTAACTCTGAGATCTCTTTCCCAGGTGCCGCTATTGGTGCCGGTGGACCTAGTGTTGGTGTTCAGGATGCTCCGCTTCCTATCATAACCGTAGCTGAAATGGAATTTGCCCAGGCAGAAGCCGTTGAGCGTGGTTGGATTACAGGTGTTGCTGCTGACCACTATGTGGCCGGTATTGAAGCTTCCTGGAATCAGTGGGGTGTTTACGACGCTGCTGACTTCACCGCTTATACTGCACAGCCTGAAGTTGCTTATAACTCAGCTACCTGGGATGAGCAAATTGGGTATCAGAAATGGCTTGCTATGTATCCAAATGGATACGAAGCTTGGTCAGAATGGAGACGTACAGGTCATCCGGTTCTTACACCAAACCCTTTTGGTGTATTGAGTCAGATTCCAATTCGTTTCACATATCCTACATCTGAGGCAACTAACAACACAGAGAATTACAATGCTGCTGTTAGTGAACAAGGCCCTGATGATCCTTTAACACCAGTATGGTGGGATCAGTAATTCAGCAATAACTGAATAAATCTTTTAAAGGCCGCTCTGTTTACAGAGTGGCCTTTTTTATTGGCTAATGATTTCTGATTAGAGAATTGGGTGTAGAAATTATAAAGTTGAGTAGAGTACAGAAAGAATAGAAGTGCTTGTAAACTTCAATCAAATATAACTTCATGAAGGTAAAACATACTAGCATTTAGGCAAGCCGAAATCATCTTTGAACAATGAAAGACCCTGAATAGGTAAAATAAGTATAGCTGGGTTCTTAACGTTAGGTTTTAGCCTATGAGCTAACAAAATTCATGGCTCAAATAGGTAAAGAGTTGATGTTTTTATAGTAAAGGATGGATTCCGCTAATTTTGAAAACAGAAATGAGTAATCTTCTAAAGCTATGCTTATCCTGACTTTGCTTTTCAATAAGTTGAAGCCTGTTCACTTCTTCTCAAACCACCACTTTTGTATTACTTAGTCTATTCCACTTAAAGAGTAGCAGTCAAGATCCTCCCGGATTTCCATAGCTCTCTGACACGATATTCAAGCTGGAAGTAAATGTTGTCCCGTTCAAGTACGTAATGTTCAAAAGGATAGACATCCGATTTAGATTTATTGCGAACAAAAGTGAAATTGTACTCCGGAATGGTGAGATCATAAGAATAAGCCCATTTGTATTCATTCAGGCTTTTTGTTTGAAAGAAAGGAGGTCCAAATAGTATATAAACCATACCCATGTCTGTTTTCCATCCTTCTTTAAAATTTGAGAATAGTTTATTAGCCTCTTCAACTCGGTGGTAGTACATAGATATGATAGTTCTTGCCAGCGAAGAATTTTGAATGTTGCTCAGCCAAAAACGATCAACGGCTGCTTTTAAAGAGTCATTCGACTTTATCTGCATCATTTCTTCATATTCTTTGGGATCCATGATATAGATCAAAGGTTCAGCAAGTTCTCTTGGTGACTGTACCAATGGATAATTATCTCCCTTTATGGCAAATTCACGGGCTTTATAGAGTCTGTCTTTTTCTTCAATATCCTGCCCAACCTCAAACCGGTAATTTCCGTTTGGGAGATTATCGAAAACAAACTCTACCGTAACATTTCCGGGTTGCGTGAGTTGCCGTTCTGTGCGTTGAATGACCTCATAATTTCTGAGATCTATACCTTTATACTCAATACTGGATGCGGCCCGGTTGGGAGAGCTCATAGGGGAGGCAATGGTCGTATCTGATCTGAATTTAATGAGTCTAACCTCAAATGTAATAGGAGAAATCTTCCTTCCTGTATTAGCTACCTGAAATTCGAATTTAATACTGTCAGCGGTTTGGTTTACATCATAAGTAGGGATGGGCCTGAAATCACTTGTTTCGCCTTTCTGTTTAGCAAGTAATCGAATGTTGGTGATATTTCTGGCCCCATTTTTTAATACAGGTATGTGAGATTTATCTTCCCTGACGATCATCTTTCCGGTGGCTTGGTCCATTACAGAGATAAGAACGTCAAAGTAACCTGCCTTTACATCGTAGGTTTTATAAAAATTATACAAATCATCATTTAGAGAGCCGGAATCACTTTTTCTGAGTATTTTAGCAGTGAATGTATCTGAAAGTGTTTCATCTGCTGTAGTATTAATGACCTCAATATTAATGCTTATAGATGCGGTTTGAACTCCGTCCACATCTTTATAGATAAGGCTTCCTTTGGGAATAGTACCTGCAACAGTCAGTTTTGGCTTGCCTTCCGGGGTTATGATTCCTGAAGGTTCAAACCAAAGCTCAGGTAATCCAGGTTCATAATTGTATGTTGAACCTCTTTTAATATCCTCATAATAAGAAGGTGAGCATCCAACAAGGCTTAATGCAAAAAATAGAACAAATAATTTTACTGCCGTATTGTATTCTGAGTGTTTCATATTTTCACATTACCTTTTTTAAAAATCATTTCACAATGATTGCAACATTTCACCTATCTTTAGCAACATCGTAAAACTCTCATTCACATAAATAAACACTCTTTATGATATCTGCAAGGCGACGTACAAAAATTGTATGCACCATTGGGCCAAGCTGCAACACACAAGAAAAAATTGAAGACCTTCTGCTTCATGGTATGAATGTGGCAAGGGTCAACTTCTCTCACGGAACACATAAAGATCATGCCGAGGTTATTCAACATATCCGAAAGGCCTCTGAAAAGTATGAATATAGTGTACCGGTACTTATGGACCTACAGGGACCAAAGATCCGGGTAGGGACTATGAAAGATGGCGGACAGAAGCTGGAAACCGGCTCTACCGTAAAGATCACCGGAGAAAAAGTCGAGGGCACGAGCTCGGTTATCCCTATTGATTATAAGAACCTGTTGTACGAAGCAGAAGTAGGAAATTCTATTTTGCTGGATGATGGGTTGCTTGAATTCAAAGTAACTGATAAAAAGCCCGATTCCCTGGAAGCTAAAGTGGTAGTAGGGGGAATGCTGAAGTCTCGAAAGGGGGTGAACCTGCCTAATGTACGTATTTCAATTCCTGCCATGACCGAAAAAGATCTCAAGGATCTTGAGTTTGGGATCGAACAGGATGTGGATCTGATTGCATTATCTTTTGTGCGAACGGCCAAAGATGTACGTGATATCATTTCGCGGGTGCGTGCTGCGGGGAGTCAGGCTAGTATTATTGCGAAAATTGAGAAACCGGAAGCACTGGATGTGATCGATGAGATCATTGAAGAGGCCGATGGCATTATGGTTGCCCGTGGAGACCTTGGAATTGAGATCCCAACTGAACAAGTACCTATCGTTCAGAAGATGATCATTGAGAAATGTCGGGTTGCCGGAAAACCTGTGATCACCGCCACACAAATGCTGGATTCCATGATCACAAATCCACGCCCCACTCGTGCCGAAAGTTCTGATGTTGCCAATGCTGTTCTGGACGGAACCGATGCGGTGATGCTTTCCGGGGAAACGGCAGCCGGTAAATATCCTATGGAAGCAGTTAATGTAATGGACCGAATTTGCCGTTCTATTGAAGAGAAGCGTACTCAGTTATATAACAGTTTAAGCTATCGCAAACCCGAATGGAAAGAGAAACAGGTGGTTGAATCCTTAGCCTATTCATGCGTAAGTATTGCAGATAATGTAGAAGCTAAAGCAATCAGTACGATCACCCACTCGGGAAATACAGCTCGCAGAATTGCTAAATTTCGTCCACAGGTGCCCATTGTGGCATTCACCGAAAGTACTAAGGTTCGCCGGCAGCTGAACTTGGTTTGGGGGGTTTATTCAGTTAAAATGGATGAACTTTTTGACACCGATAAAAGCGTACGGATGATGGAAGAGTACCTGCGTGATAACGGTATGGTGAAATCTGGCGACCGGGTGATTGTAGCTACAGGAATGCCTATAGCAAAACGCGGCCGTACCAATATGATCAAAGTAAGTACGATTGACTAATTCTGTTCGTTAACCGATCGATATGAATGCTCGAAGTTTTGTTTTAGGTATTTTGGTGGTCCTCTTTTTGACTGGATGTAAAACTACATTCAAGTCAGGATGGACTAATTTTAATGCTTATTACAATACCTATTACAACGCACAGCAAAGCTACGAGGCAGGGCTCAAAAAAAACCTGAATCAACCCAGGGATTATAATCCTCTTCAGCCTATTCGGGTTCACCCCAAACCGGTAAATGCCGGAGCTCAGGATTTTGAGAAAGCCATTCAAAAAGGTGCTGATATTCTTCGCCGGTATGAAGAATCCAAATGGGTGGATAATGCCATTGGGCTAATCGGGAAATCTTACTATTACCGGCAAGAATACTTTTCGGCGGATCAAAAGTTCAAAGAGCTGTTTGTGACTACCCAGGATGAAAAGCTCCAGCAGGAGTCCATATTATGGCAGGGCCGGGTATTGCTCGACATGGAACTGCATAACGAGGGCATTGCTTTTTTGTCGGAGCAGCTAGCCCTTCAGGATGAAATTTGGAGTGATAGCCGGAAGGCCGAAGCTAAGTTATTGCTGGCTCAGCATCACGTTCAGTTAGAGAATTGGCAGACGGCTGTTACTGAGCTGAACGAAGCTTTGCCTGATCTGAATAAAAAAGAATACCGTGAGCGTGGTTATTTTTTGTTGGGTCAGGTCTATGAGCGTATCGACAATCCTGAGGCTGCTTTCAATGCCTACGATAAGGTGAAAGATCATTACGTTGAATACAGAGTTCAATACCTGGCACAGCGTAAAAAGGCTGAAGTTGCCCGTGAACTTGGCTGGAGTGACGTAGCTTATCGCATCTTTAATGATATGGTTCGGGATGATAAAAACCTGGACTATAAGTCAGAGTTGGACTTTGAACTTGCCCGAACACAACATGAAAGAGGGGAGTTTGAGCGAGCTATTCGGTCGTACAATAACGTACTAAGAAACAGATTGAGCAATCCTTCTCCGGAAATAGCAGCCCGCTCTTATTATGGCTTGGCAGAGATCTACCGGTTTTATCTGAACGATTTTAACAAAGCTGCTGCATATTACGATTCAGCTGCACAACGAAATGTGTCTGCCGATAAACTGCCTGAAAATTTCAGAGCTACGGAGCTGGCTGAATCATTTGGCAATTACACGCGCATCAAATCTGATATCGCCCTGCAGGATAGTTTATTGAAGCTCGGTCAAATGAATCAGCAGGAATTTGATTCGGCTTTGGTTCAGCTTAAGAAACAACGACTGGAGGAGTTAAAACGGCTTCAGGAGGAAAGGCAGGATCAACAAAATCAGCTTGTGACAGTAAATGAAGAAGAAACACAGGATGCTTCCAGTCTTACGAACGGTTTTCTGAATTCAAATAATCCGGCATTGCAGGCAAATGCAAGGCAGCAGTTCATGGCTATTTGGGGCAATCGCCCACTTGCTGATAACTGGAGAGTGGAGGAGCTTATAGATTATTCCAGCCTTCAGGATGATTCCGAAGAAGAACAAATGACCGGTGGTAATGAGCAGTCAGAATTGGCGCAAGTCAGAATAGATCTGAGCCGAATTCCATTTGAAGAGCAAGAACAGGATTCAGTTCGAAAGCTTATTGCAGGATCACAATATGAATTGGGAAATTTGATGTTTCTTTCCCTGGATATGCCCGACAGCGCCATCCATTACTTTAAACTGGCCATTGAGAATCCCTCTTCAGAAAGTGTAAACATGGTTTCGTTGTACTCACTTTCGGAGCTTTATGCCAGCCAGGGAGATCAAGACCAGGCAATGAAATATGCCAGACGATTGGTGGACGAATATCCCACGTCTAATTACGCAAGCCGCGTTGCAGAAACCTACGGATTGGAGTCTCCAGTTCAGGAGTTGAATTCGATCGATATTGTAGAAATTTATAATTCACTGAGTTCTATGGACTCCGTTTCTTCTGTTGTTAAAGCAGATTCCCTCCGTTCGTTTGCATTACGGAATAAAACCCACCCAATTGCACCACAGGCACTATCTGAAGCAATCAGAGCGTACATGGAAGCTGGAAAAGAACAGGAGGGGTATCAAACCAAGCTGGATGCCTGGGTAAATAGCAAATCTCGCTGGAATGAGCGTGAAAATGATTTTCAAGCCATGAAGGATTCACTTCGCCAGGTGTTGAATGATACCACGATGACGCTCTCTGTCGAAGATAGTACGTCTTACCGGGCCATTGTGGATTCTACTCTGCAACAGCCGGATTTCTCCGATAACTTTCCCTATTACGGAGCTAACTGGGACAGCGCGCGTTCAGCTATAGATACTTTCCTGGATGAATTCAAAGACTCGAAATTGCGCCCAAGAATTGAGCGACTGAGCAAGGAAATTGCTATTCCTGAGGAAGAAAGCGAGGCCGATGAAGGGCTGACCCAAGGTCCCGACCCCGAGGAGCGTCCTGATCCTGAAGCCATGGAAGGTAATTATATGAATTGCCGTGAGTTGGATGAAACGCTTGAAATTCGGGGTGGTATGCAAGCTTTACTGGATGAAATAACATTGCCGGATGAACTGCAAATAGATGAGATTACCTTTTTATTCAGAGTAAACCAGCGTGGTATTGTGGATGAGTATGTGCTGCAAACGGATCAAGCCTCCGACGAACTTACCGCTACATTCGACAATGCGTTTGCCGATGAATTTTCTTTTGAACCCATTATGAGCGGCGGTCAGGCAGTAGCTGTTGAATGTGAGCTCACTTTCCCACTTAGAAATTGATCTGGTTTTTTACCAGTCCTTTTTTGATGGATCTGATCAACTCAGGTCCTTCATAGATCATACCGGTATAAATTTGTAAGAGTGATGCTCCAGCACTCAGTTTCTCTATAGCCGAATCCAGATCATGAATGCCTCCAACACCTACAATCGGTTTCCCGCCTTTGGTGATCTCGCTAAGCCACTTTACTACTTGCGTACTCCTGTGCTGAATGGCTTTTCCGCTTAAACCTCCGTTACCGATCTTTGCCAGTTTTTCATCCGATGTCCTCAGGCCCTCTCTCACAGAAGATGTATTCGTGGCAACATAGCCATCAACGCCGTGTTCTTCACAGATCGCGACCAGGTTCTCAAGCGACTCGCGTTCAATATCTACGGTAAATTTTATGAGTGTGGGTTTATGGGATTCTTTTCCGGGTTGAAGGGCAGTAAGCAGGTCATCGAGTGCCTTTGGGTCTTCAAAGGTTTTACCCTCACCGGTGTTGGGGCAGGAGATGTTCACGGTGATGTAATCGGCCACGGGCAGCGCCTTTTGGTAGCTGTAAAGATAATCCCGAATAGCGGCATCACCATGTATGGACGCATCGTTGGTTTTTGCAATGTTTATGCCAAGTGGAATGTCCAGCTTCAAATTCCTGAGTCGTTCAGTGATCAAATCCGCACCTTCATTATTCAACCCCATTCTGTTGATGAGTGATCGATCTTCAGTCAAACGAAAGGCTCTTGGTCGGGCATTTCCCTCAGATGGCTTTGCAGTGATGCTCCCCACTTCAACAAATCCGAATCCAAGTGCCTGCATGGCTTTTGGAGTCGTGCCATTTTTATCGAAACCGGCTGCCAACCCAATGGGGTTTGGAAATTTGAGTCCAAAGATCTCTTGTTCAAGCCCGGGGGTGCTTAACCCGTAGATAGATCTGGCGAGCTCAGCTAGAAACGGATATTGATGGGTTTTGGATGCCAGTTCAAGCGCCATTTCGTGGGCAACTTCGGCATCTTTCTGGAAAAGGATCGGTTGTATAAGCTTTTGGTACATCATGACGACAATGATACGAAAAAGCATTCAAAAAGAGTGAAAGAACCCGTATACTCGAACGCCCTAGATTCATGAAATTGACCGAAAAATACATATCACAGCTCATCAGACATCTGCGAAAAAGCGGTCCGGTAATATTGCTGGAATCCCAGATGAAAGAACATCCTGCCAGTACGAAAAGCTATATAGCTGCTAAGCCGACAGCATGGATCAAGGCTTGGGAAGACCAGATCGAAGTGATGAAGAAAGGAGAATCAGAACGGTTCCAGGAAAAAGCATGGGATGCGTTCAAAAACTTCAGAGAGGAGCAACAAGACTGGCTGTTCGGTTATTTGGGATACGACCTGAAAAACGAGCTGGAAGATCTTCATTCCCATAACAAAGAATTGATCGGTGCGCCTGACCTGTTTTTCATGAACCCCGGGTTTCTGCTGGAAATTGATCTTCACAACCAAATAAAGGTCTTGAGGGGGGAATTACCTGATGAGCTTGATTCGGTGCAGAATTCCGGATTCTCCGTTCAGCCGACAAGACAAATTTCTGCAGACGAATACATCCGGTTGGTGGAAAATGCCAAGCTCGATATCTTTGAAGGGGAGTATTACGAGATCAATCTCAGTCATCCGATAGAGTTTGATTTTGAAGGAGATCCATTTGCGTTATACGATGCTATGAAAGCCGCCGGACCGGTGCCCTTTGGAAGTTATCTTCATATTGATGATATCGATATTTGTTGTGCCTCTCCTGAACGGTTTTTAGCGAGGAAAGGAGACCATGTGAGATCGCAGCCCATAAAGGGGACGGCCTCGAGGCAGGGAGAGTCGGAGCAGACTCTCAAACTCCTCCAGGAATCTGAAAAAGAAAGAGCCGAGAATTTGATGATCGTGGATCTGGTTCGAAATGACCTGAGTCGGGTTGCTATTGAAGGCAGCGTGCTTGTTTCCGGTTTGTTTGAGATACAGAGCTTCGAGACGGTTCATCAAATGGTCTCAACAGTAGAGTGCAGGGTCAGCGAGGCAACGGATAGCCTGGATGTTCTAAAGGCTTGTTTCCCGATGGGGTCAATGACCGGCGCCCCGAAAATTTCGGCAATGAAAGCCATCGAAGACTATGAAAATTACAAGCGGGGGATCTATTCAGGGGCGATTGGTTATATAGATCCGGAGGGAGATTTTGATTTCAATGTCGTCATCAGAACAGCCATCATTCAACAGAGTAAACTTGTGTATCCGGTTGGTGGAGCCATCACCAGCGACTCAGATGCACAGGCAGAATGGGAAGAAACTTTGGTAAAGGCGAGAGCTATCACAAATATTTTACGGGAAGGGAATTAGGTTGAATGAAGTGGCTGAAATGAAGGTTATACAAATCACAGTTTAACATAAATCGTCATTGAATAAACGGAAGAGAATGAAAGCTACTACCCTTGGAGAGTTGAAGGAAAGTGGATGGAAATCGGTTTCAGTAAAAGAAGAAATACGCAGGAATTTGATCAAGAAGATCCGGAGTAAAGAAGAACTTTTTCCGGGTATTCTGGGATACGATAAAACCGTACTTCCTCAAATTCAGCATGCTTTGCTTTCGAAGCATGATATGATCCTATTAGGACTTCGCGGGCAGGCAAAGACCCGGATTCTGCGGATGCTTGTGAATTTTATGGATGAATACATTCCAATTGTAAAAGGCTCCGAGATCAATGATGATCCACTGAATCCGTTGTCTAAATATGCTAAAGACCTGGTGGCCGAAAAAGGAGATGACACGCCTGTGGAATGGCTACACCGTTCGTACCGCTATGGTGAAAAACTGGCGACCCCGGATACTACAGTCGCCGATCTTATCGGTGATATTGACCCGATCAAAGCTGCGACAAACAAGCTTACCCTGGCTGACCAGAACGTGATCAATTTTGGGTTGATCCCACGGACCAACCGGGGGCTTTTTGTGATCAATGAATTGCCAGATCTTCAACCCAGAATTCAGGTGGCCTTGCTTAATATTATGCAGGAGCGCGATATTCAGATCCGGGGATTTAATGTGAGAATTCCTCTCGATGTATCTATGGCATTTTCTGCTAATCCTGAAGATTATACCAACCGGGGGAATATTATCACCCCGCTTAAGGATCGTATTGATTCGCAGATCATCACCCATTATCCAAAAGAACTGGGAATTGGTGTGAATATCACAAGACAAGAGGCGTGGCAGAAACGCGAAAGCGGAGTGGATGTTTACATACCGGAATTATTCAGGGAAATTGTGGAGCAAGCTGCTTTTGAGGCTCGGGATTCAGAATATGTTGACCAAAAAAGTGGAGTTTCTACCCGAATGACCATTACTGCAATGGAGCAGTTAGTTTCATCCGCAGAGCGCCGCGCTATCGTGAATGAGGAGGATGAGACCTCAGTCCGTATCGCAGACCTCTATCACATGATTCCGGCTCTTACAGGTAAAATTGAGTTGGTGTATGAAGGTGAGCAGGAAGGCGCCATGAATGTTGCCAAACATATTTTAGGCAAAGCGATCAGTAAAACCTTCAAGCAATATTTCCCTGACCCACAAAGCAAAGCCGAAGATCAGAAAGAAAAATATAAAGAGGTGATGGACTGGTTTGCCGATGGTAATGAGATCAACATCTCGGATACGCTCTCAAATAAGGAATATGAGAAGGGATTGAGCAAGGTTGCCGGACTCAAAGGTATAGTTCAAAAATATGCCAAAGAAGCGCCTAAGAAAGAGTATTTTGTGTGGATGGATTTTGTACTTGATGCCCTTCACCAAAACTCCATGCTCAGTAAACAAGACCTTGACGATGAAACGCTCTACTCAGATATGCTCGGTTCTATGTTTTCCTCTTTGGGAGATCTGGACGATGATGGCTTTAATGATTTTGAGTAATTCTTACGTTGAATTCAGTTTATCTTAGCCTTATATTTCAAACCTTTGCAAATTTCAAGCAAGTATAGCACAAGATCATGAAAAACGGAATTCATCCAGATTACAAAGAAATTACAGTATTGATGAGCGATGGTACTGAAATCGAAACTCGCAGTACAATGGACGTCAAAGATGGCGTTTATCGCAGCGAGGTAGATTCTAAAAACCACCCGTTCTATACCAAGAGCAATACATTTACGTCTACTGCAGGCCGTGTTGACCGCTTCAAGCGTCGTTACGGTAAGAAGGAAGACTAAGCTCAATTACCAATTTTTAAAAGGGTGTATCTTTGTTGATACATCCTTTTTTTATTTCAGAAAATATGGACATTCAGAAATTTGAAGTAGGCCCTTTTCTAGAGAATACCTATCTGCTCACCCAGAATAACGAACACCTTCTGATAGATCCGGGGTTTTCGAGCGAGTCGGAATTTCAGCAACTAAAAAAATCACTGAGCGGAGAGCTGAAGGCCATAGTGCTTACCCATGCCCATGTTGATCATGTTATGGGGCTGAGCCGTACGCTTCGGGATTTTGATATTCCGGTGTACCTGAGTGATGCAGATCGCTATTTGTGGAATAATTTTGGGAGTCAGGCTCAGATGTTTGGCTTGAGTCAGGGTGGTTTCGACTTTGAACCTGAAGTGCTTCCCAAAAAAGGAACATTTGAGATTGGTAATTTTCAGTTTGAATGTCTTTATACGCCCGGACATTCACCGGATCATATTTCACTTTATTTTGAAGACGAAAAGCTTGTGATCGCAGGAGATGCTTTGTTCAAAGAAAGCATTGGGCGTACCGATCTGTATAAGGGAGATTTTTCAGTTCTGGAGCAAAGTATCAAAGAAAAGCTGTATACCCTACCCGAAGAGACTACCGTTTATCCCGGTCATGGTCCTTCAACCACTATTGGGCACGAAAAGAGCTCAAATGGATTCGTGAAGGCTTGATCATTCCCGACCAAGCCTTTCACGCTGCAAGTCCTTATCCTACGTAGTAATAGTCTTCCGCTTTAGTAGGCGTTTTATCCATTTCTTTCCGGTTGTGGTATTCGAAATAGTCAAAGTCAGCCGGTTTCTTTCGCCCTGAAAGATCCTGACAAGCCATTCCCACAAATGCACCGGTAAAATGTCCGTCGCCGCCGGGTTTTTCGAATTCATCAGAGAGCGTACTGGCGTCAAAGATCTGCCCGGTAAAGGTCCAGTTTTCGCCATCTTCAGAGTAGAAGAAACGGAGCTTATCGTAATCTACTTTAGCCCGGAGGTAAACAGGTCCCTCATCGTTAATTGAAATTCGCGCTCTGAGCGGTTCATTATATTCACCGGCAATAAAGGTATGAATATCCAGGCAGCGGCCTAATTCTTCGTGCCAAGTGGCGTGCAGGTAATAATAGTTACGGTTGTCGTACATGCATATGAGCCCTGCCATTTGCTGGAAGGTTTCGGGCTCAAATTCGAGCTTGGTTTCTGCAGTATAGAAAAAAGATTGCTGACGCCGAACTACCAGAGATTGACGATGATGCGAGTTCAAAGATTCTCCTCCTTTCAGTCTCAGGTAACCCGGACGTTCAGTCAGAGAAAGCAAACCGGCTTCTTCAATATCAACACGCAAAAACTGGAAGTTGATGTTCAGGTCTTCAGAATCAAAATCATCGCGGGGAGATTCTTGCTCCCATGTATGTTCAGGCAGGTCGGGGCCTTCTACGATCATTTTCGGTTCATTGGAACCATCCTCCAGACGCAGCCAGCCATCTTCCGTCCACGTTACTTTCTGGATGGCGGTTTCGCGTCCCATAGTGCACCGTCCGCGAGTGGGCATTCTTCGTCCGACAAGGTGAGCCAAATACCATTCACCATTCTGTGTTTCTACAAGAGAGGCGTGACCGGCACGTTGAAGTTCGAGCTCTGGATTATTGAAAGATGTTAGCATCGGGTTTTGAGGATCCGTTTCAAAAGGGCTGGTCAGGTTTTTGGAACGAGCCATGGTGACCGCATGGCGAAGCACGGTTCCGCCTTCTGCTGTCATCAGATAATAATAGCCATCCTTTTTATACAGGTGAGGCGCCTCAACCAGTTTAATATCAGTGCCTTCGTATATGTTGTGAATCGGGCCAACCAGCTTCCCTTCCTTTTCAGAAAATTCCTGCAGTAAGATTCCCCCAAATGGGTGTTTTTCTGATCGGTGATCCCAAACCATGTTTACCAACCACTTTCGTCCATCATCATCATGGAAAAGGGAAGGGTCAAAACCGGAAGAATTCAGGTACGTTGGCTCAGACCAGTCGCCGGTGATGTCATCCGTAGTTACCAGGTAATTGTGAGCGTCTTTATAAGGACCTCGAAAAGTTTTTACGTCGGTAAAGATGAGGTAAAAAGTACCATCGCTATAAGAAAGACAAGGTGCCCAAACCCCACAAGAATTGGGATTTCCGGCCATATTAAGCTGGGAAGTTCGGTTCAGTGGATGTGTGATCAGCTTCCAGTTCTTTAGATCTTTGGAATGATGGATCTGAACTCCGGGAAACCATTCAAAAGTAGAAGTGGCAATGTAATAATCGTCGCCTACTCTGAGGATGGATGGGTCGGGGTTGAAGCCTGGAAGAATGGGATTTTCAATTTTCATGATACGTTGGTTAAGCTGATCGGTATAATTTTGATGCTGTAAAAGCATCAATTTTAAATTCTATTTGCCAAAAAAATACAAAATATTTGCGCTTTTTTTACTTCTATTTGCTCTACTTATTAGAATAGCTTTTTGGAGCAAGTTTATCGTGAAGATATAGAACGTTTTTTAAGAAGAGACCATCGTTAAAATTACCTGGTCGGAAAGGACAGCTACATTAGGTAACTTCTAAAATTATTTAGACTTACCCTTCAGTTTAGTGATCTGCTCCTGATAATGATCGGCCTTGTTATGGTCGCGGGAGATGAGCCGTTCATACATTTTAATAGCCTCTTTGTGTCGTCCTTGCTTGGTGTGAATTTTGGCCAAGGTTTCGGATGCGAGATCGTCCACTTCTTCCGAATCTTTGCTCAGATCAGAATCGTCAAATTCTTCATCTTCAGTAGGAATTTGGATGCGCTGAGATTCTACTTCTTCCAGCATCTGAATGAGGCGGTCAAGATCAAGTAAGGGAGAGGTTCGGGAAGACTGTTGCAGCTTCATCCCGCCGGAAGAGATATAGGACTGATTTGGAATAGCGGCTTCAAATTTTTCAGGGTGAACCAGGAAATAATGCAAGTGCTCCATCAAGGGGCTTCCGGGAGCGTAGGTTTTTGCTTTTAAAGCTTCCTGAATAGATTTCTTGTTCTCGTTCTGAAGATGGTAAAACCACGATAGCAGAAAATGTCCCACAGCATCGGGACCTCTTTTCTTTAAATGTTTTTTGAGTTTTGAGATAATCTGTTCGGGATCATCTTCAAACTTTTCAACATAAGAAGAGAGCGACTTTGGTATGTGGAAAGGGAGTTCTTGCATGCAGGGGTCTGATTAAAGCTGCAGAATAATAAAGGGAAGAAGGCTTACAATCAAAGCAAATTACCAATTACTTACAGCATCGTTGAACATATTGTTAGCTATTTGTTCAAGCGCACTGTTAGCCGCCTGATTTTCCCCGTTTATGGGATTCTGGGTGGGGTCATAGGTAAACTTTCCGTTGAAACTTTTACTCCACTCAGCTTCTTCCTCATCGGTATAAGTATAGGTGGCGCGAACCGTAATACTTACTTCGTTCTGTGTAGCCCGTTCATCATCACTGATTGTAAACGGGCGATTGCTGTAAGCCGTGATCACTCCATCCAAAACGGCATCTGCATCGGCTTCGTTGTTGGCCAGGCCAAGACTGCTTTGATTCACAAACCGGTTGATCAATACCTCGTTAAGACGGTTGCTAAGATCACCCAGTCCACTATTAGATTGATCCGGAAAAAATGGAATATAAATAGTTTCAACCCCGGCAGGAATAGAAGCCCCGGTAAAGCTGTAACGCAGACATCCGCTCAATAAAAGCCCTGACAAAACAGCCAGTGCTAACCACTTTTTAGTCAAGCCCATATTGATCCAGTTTTCTATATAGGGTTCGTTCGCTCACGCCCAGCGATTCGGAAGCTTTTCGGCGGTTTCCGTCAAATCGTTTAAGGGCCTGTTGAATCAGGAATTTTTCGGCTTCTTCAATGGAAGGCATATCATCTTGTTCAAAAAACTGGCTTAATTCAGATTCTTCCGATTCCTCATACTCCTGTTCTTCAGGCATAGACTCCATGCCGAGCGGCGCATGTTTACTCATATCCATGTTTACGCCCGATATGTCCGTTTTGTCCACTTCATCACGAACAGATGGGGGAAGAGCTTTTATATTTTTGCTGGAAAAGGTTGAATACAAGAAGTTGGCAAACATCTTTTTAACATCTGCTATATCATTTCGAAGCTCAACCAGTGCGCGGTAAACAAGTTCTCTGTCGGTCTTTCCAAAATCACCATCCTGAGTGTCTTCACGGGGTTCTTTGGGAGCTACCATGGGTAAATTATCGGCGCTTCCCTCGTGCTGGCGACCTTTTAAGTATTTCTGGAGTTTCTCCTTATCAATGAACTGAGATTTTTCAAGTACGACCAGCTGTTCAGCTACATTACGTAACTCACGGATATTTCCGGGCCACCGATAGGATACCAACAACTCACGAGCTTCATCCGAAAATCCCTTGAAGACGGAGTCGTACCGGGCTGAATACTCTTCAACGAATTTTCTAAAGATAGGGATGATATCTTCCTGCCGATCCCGAAGCGGAGGCAGTTTGATCTGTACCGTATCGAGCCGATAATACAGATCTTCACGAAAATCTCCTTCCTGCACCATCTTCCAAAGATCCTGGTTGGTTGCAGCAATTACGCGGACATCCGTGGTCTCAACTTTACTGGACCCTACACGGAAAAACTCTCCATTTTCTAAAACGCGTAATAATTTTACCTGTACATTTTTTGGGGTATCCCCGATCTCGTCAAGGAATATGGTGCCGCCATTGGCTTTCTCAAAATAACCCTCCCGCGAAGTTTCTGCGCCCGTAAAAGCGCCTTTTTCATGTCCAAACAACTCACTTTCGATAATGCCCTCAGGAATAGCTCCACAGTTGACGATCACCAGATTATTGCGACTTCTTTTGCTCATGGAATGAATGGCACGGGCGGTCACGTCTTTACCAACGCCACTTTCACCTTGCAGGGTTACGGTTATATCGGTCTTAGCTACCTGCATGATCTTATCAACGACCTGCCGCATCGCTTCGGAGGTGCCCAATAAGCCATGTTGTTCCTGAAATACTTCTCTATCCATAAATTTCTTAAGCGTTAAACCTTGGATTAACGGTCATTTATTCAAATCCAAAGCATTAAACATTCATACTGTCAGAATGACGTAAGTTAAGGATTCCTCCCGTAGTAAGTAAACGAAAAGTAGGGGAGAGATTTAGTGAGGTCAGGATTTTATGAGTTCAGTTGCATGCTCAACCGGGAGGGCGCGGGTTTCTTTAAAACTAGATAGCACGAGGTTTGAGCGGGTTTTACTGACGCCTACCCAAGCCTGAATCCGGGAAAGTAGACTTTCAAAAGAACCGGTGTTCTTGGTTCTGACTTTCAGAAAATGCGAACCGTCGCCGGTAATGGAATGGCACTCCAGTACTTCCTCTTCTGCGGAAGCCTTCTCTACAAAATTCTGATAATTTTCAGAACCATCCACCTGTACAAAAATGAAGGCAGTGATATCAAAGTGAAATTTCTTGCTGTTAAGAATGGCTTTATATCCTTCAATCAATCCTCTTTCTTCTAATTTCTTCATTCGCTCAGAAACAGAGGGAACGGAAAGGTTGACCAGATCTGCGATCGTGTTACGCTGAGCTCTTCCGTGCTCCTGCAGATGATTCAGAATGGAGATGTCAGTTTCATCTAATAGATGGCTCATAATGTGTCCTTATTTCCCTAAAAATTATTTGAATGATTGAAAATAGCCTAAATTATTTAGGTAGTCAATGCTGGGGTGTTCCCATCTCTGCAAAAAAAAGTAATCTGTATTCTTCAAAAAAGGCTCAACAAAAAGCGGAATACCTCTTATCTTTGGCATTCAAATCATAAACCGAATACAGAATACTTCATGCTCGATATCAACTTCATAAGAGATAATAAGGAACAGGTTGAACAGGCCATCACGAACAAAGGAGAGAAGGATACTTCCATTGTAGAGAAAGTGCTGGACATGGACGAGAAATGGCGATCAAAAGTGCATGAAGGAGATCTTATCCGGGCCGAAAGCAATACCAAAGCCAAAGAGATCGGAAAGCTGATGGGGCAGGGCAAAAAGGAAGAAGCTCAGGCTATCATCAGGGAAACGTCAGAGATGAAAGAGAAGATCAAAGAGCTGGAAGAGGAAGTTCGGGAGTTAAGTGAGGAGCGTGAAGACCTGTTGCTCAAGATTCCGAATGTGCCACATCCAAGCGTACCGGTAGGCTTCACCGAAGAGGATAACGAGACGTTCAAAACCTGGGGCGAGACCGATGAAAGGGAATGGTTGAAACCTCACTGGGAGCTAACCGAAAAGCACGGCTGGATCGATTTTAAGCGGGGTGTTAAGGTAACCGGGGCTGGATTTCCTTTTTATGTAGGAGCCGTGGCTCAGCTTCAGCGAGCACTCATTAACTATTTTATCAATGAAGGGGTGAAGGCCGGGTACACCGAACTGCAGACTCCCTATTTTGTGAATGAAGATTCGGCCCGCGGCACGGGACAAATTCCCGATAAGGAAGACATGATGTATGAAATTCCCCGTGATGAATTTTTTGTGATTCCGACTGCAGAAGTTCCAGTGACCAATTTTCACAGAGATGAGATCTTTGAGCTGAATGAAGTTCCTGCAAAATACGTGGCTTATACCCCTTGCTGGCGACGCGAGGCCGGCTCTTATGGAAAAGATGTTCGGGGGTTGAATCGATTGCATCAGTTTGATAAAGTAGAATTGGTGAAGATCGTGAAGCCGGAAGATTCTTATGATGAACTTGAAAGCCTGCGCGAGCATGCCGAAAAATTACTTGAAGCTCTCGAATTACCGTATCGTACATTGTTAATGTGTACGGGTGATATGGGCTTCACCCAAAGTAAAAAGTACGATCTGGAAGTTTGGAGTCCGGGACAAAAACGCTGGTTGGAAGTAAGTTCCTGCTCTAACTTTGAGAGTTTCCAGGCGCGAAGAATGCAGCTTCGATACCGAAAAGACGAAAAGGACATTGAGACCTTACATACGCTGAATGGTTCCGGTTTAGCACTGCCGCGAGTGGTTGCAGCTATTATTGAAACCTATCAGGAAGAAAATGGGAAAGTAAGGGTTCCTGAAGTGCTGAAACCGTTTTTTGACAGGGATCATTTGTAGGTGATATAGTGATTTGATGAAGAGGGTATTTACTATTTCACCAAATCACTTCTTTTTCGAAAGCCAAACAGTACCCCAGATCAACCCGACCAGTGCAAGGGCTATTCCAAATCCTCCCAGAAAAGCATAAAGGAGATAAGGAACAATTAAACTTATCACAATCCCTGAAATGGCTTTTAGGGGAGCGGCCGCTATAGCAGATGCGCCAATAAATGAGTTAAGGAGTCGGGCAAGTCGTGTAAACATGGTATGGGTAGTTTAGTTAGGTGAAACATTTAGTACGACTGAACTTTCCCAAAGATTCAAAAGGATATGGGGCGATCTATGGTTTCTGATTAAGTGAAATTTCTGGAACCAGAAACGGGTGTATTTAATTGGCAATACAACGATATCATTTATGCTACGGCGTGAATTTCGGTCTCATCAAAATTAAGCAAAAGCTCCAGGATCGGATCCATTTCATCGTGCTCCATGAGCTGCATGCGGAGATTTTTGCCGTTTCGAACGCCCTTCAAATATTGCCCGTAATGTTTTTTCATGATGATGACGCCGTATCGTTCGCCATGTTGTTGAACCGACAACCGAAGTTGTTCGGCACATAAATCTACGCGTTGACGTACACTTGGGTCGGGTAATAATTCCCCGGTTTCCAGATAATGGCGGGTTTGCTCAAAGATCCAGGGATTCCCAATGGCTCCGCGACCAATCATAACTCCATCCACGCCGGTTTCTTCAAACATTTTCTTAGCCAGTTCAGGCGAGGTAACATCCCCATTTCCAATAATAGGGATCTCAAGTCCGGGGGTGTTTTTTAGTTTTTTGAGCCATTCCCATCTAGCATCCCCTTTGTATTTTTGAGCACGGGTACGGGCGTGAACGGTGAGGGCCTTCACTCCAAGCTTTTGTAACATCAAAGCCACTTCCTGAATTTTGATGGTATTGTCATCCCATCCCAATCTGGTTTTTACCGTGACAGGTCGGTCTTTCACGGCATCCACAACGGTTCCCGCCATCCGTTCCATCATCGAGAGATCTTTAAGGCAACCCGCTCCAGCTCCTTTTTTTACGATCTTATAAACCGGACACCCGAAATTGATATCCACAAGATCTGGATTCTGATTTACAGCTACTTTTGCGGCCCCTTCCATGGCTTCTTCCCGGCCGCCGAAAATCTGTACACCAAAGGGTCGTTCCATTTCCTCGAAATCCATTTTTTGCATGGCAATGTCAGAATCCCTGATAATGGCTTCTGAACTGATGAATTCAGTGAAGACTATATCCGCTCCTTTTCGCCGACAAATTTGGCGGAAGGGCGAATCGGTAACGTCCTCCATGGGTGCGAGGAATAAAGGCTGCTCTGGTAATTCGATGGGACCAATGTTCATATTTGGAAGTATCTCTTTTAAATTTGCTGTAATGAGATACAAAGATACAGTTTTTAGGAAGGTTTTTTTAGTGTTCCTGAAAAGATTGGGGAAAGACCGAATTCACAAAAAATTAAAAGCCACGAAGCATGCTCCGTGGCTTTGTAATTTCATGAATAAAAGGTAAAGCAAGCAGAAAGTTTACAACCGGTCAATAACATTTTTGAGCATTCCGCGAACGGTATCTGCTACCTCGCCGAGGTCTTTGTTTTCAATGGCCTGCATAGAAGCGACAGGGTCTACAGCGGAGACTTCCACTGAGCCGTCTTCATGCTCCTGAACGATCACATTACATGGCAACATCAGCCCGATGTGGCCCTCTGCCTGCAGTGCTTTGTAGGCGTTTGGCGGATTGCAAGCTCCTAAAATCTGGTATTTTCTGAAATCTACATCCAGCTTTTTCTTCAGCGTATCTTTGATGTCAATTTCGGTAAGCACTCCAAATCCTTCTTCTTTGAGTTCAGCTGTAGTTTTCTCGATGGCTTCATCAAAGCTGAGATCTAAGGTTTTACTGAAATGGTACGACATAGAATTTGTGATTTAGAATTGATGATTTTTGATTTATTCAATAATGGGATTATTGCTTATGAGCATAGGAGGAATACATCCAGACCAGTTTTTCTTGCTCGCTGATGTAATCGCTCATCATAGCATTTGTGCCCTCATCGTCGGCATCGTCTGAAAGATCAAGAATTTCACGTTGCAATGTTATCAACGCTTTGAAGGCATCCAGAATTTCATCAACGGCTTTTTCTCCATCGGTGACTTTTACGCTTTCCTTGATCAATGATCTTGATACGTATTCTGAATATCGGTGTTCAGGTGTAAACCCAAGGGTGAGGATACGCTCTGCTACGTCATCAATCTTCACGAAGAGATCGTTGTACAGTTCCTCAAATTTGACATGAAGTTCAAAAAAGCTTTTCCCTTTTATGTTCCAGTGATATCCACGTGTATTTTGATAGAAAACGGTATAACTGGCTAAAAGAACACCAAGTTTATCGGACAGTTTTTTGGATTTATCTTTGTCTAAACCAATGTTATTTAAAGTGCTCATTGTCTTTTCTCCCTTTTAAGTTAATGCTGTAACAACTACTTCCGGCTCCAGTTTTACGTCTGTTTTGATGGACCGGGTGATGAGGCAGGCTTGTTCCGCTTTTTGTAAAATTCTCAGTGCTTTCTCTTTTTGATCTTCATCGGTGATAATCAACTTTGGCTGTAATACAATTTCAGTCATGGCAAACTTGCCAGACTCGTTGCTCATCAAACCTGTAGCGGGCACAGTAAGTTCTTCAAAATCCAGCTTCGAATATTCTGCGATGGCCGTAAAAGTGGTCATAAAACAGCTACTCACCGAGGCCACAAACAAATGCTCCGGACTCCAGATACCATCCACTCCACCGGGAAATTCGGGAGGAGTAGCAACTTCAATAGAATCATTCAATTTATAGGACTGAAGTGTTCCCTGCCGTCCTTCATCCCAATTCAGTTCAACATCATAGGTGTGTTTGATCAGTTCAGCCATCACTGCTCCAGTTTTTGTTCTATGATCTGCTTTAATTGCGGCATCTGAACCACGCCTGCTTGCTGCCAAAGTAATTCTCCTTTTCGGAAAAGGATCAGATTTGGGATTCCACGAACCTGATATTTGATAGCTACATCCGGATTTCGTTCCGTGTCAATTTTGATAATGTTGATTTTATCGCCCATTTCGCTTTTCAGCTGCTGCAAGATTGGGGTCATCATTTTGCAGGGGGCGCACCAGTCGGCGTAAAAATCAACCAATACCGGTGTGTCTTCGTTAATAATGTCGTTGAATGATGCTTTTTTTGCTTCTGCGTTTGCCATGATCTTCTACTTAACCTCAGTATATTTGATTTCAGATTCTTCGTTGGATTGGGAGTCCTGTTGTCGGGGAACTCCACAAGACTGGGATACCATGCATCCGGTATTGGTAACGGCCTGGAATACGAAGAACGCACTCAGGAAACCGGTTACGATATCTTTGTACCAGATGGCCATCACTGCCAGAAAGATCCCTAAGGAAAACGCCACCCAGCGCATGGTGTGCCAGTTCGAAAAAATTGTTGTCTTACTCATTGATTTCATACCAATAAATACGGTTTTAATGTGAAGACTATATTAAAGCTATTTGCGGGAAGGAGGGTAGTTGTTATAACAGGTTACAACACCTCGTTCTCCTCCCAGGAAGCAACAGCAATTGGTTTTCCTGTCCCTAATTGGAGAAGAGAGTTTGGTGCTGGTTAATTAGAACTTCAATTCATATCGCTAAAGCCCCAAAACCTTCTGATCGATAAACAAGAGGTTCAGTCTTGCTTTCCAAACAAAATCTAAAGAGTAGAAAAACTGCCAAATCATAGAATGAATTGCTAATACAACATTCAATAGACTTATTGAATGTTATATTATTAACACGTATTATCTACCAACTTAAATTAGGAGACATGACAGCACGAGAATTCAAAACGGCTATTTATAAAGAAATGTCAGAGATGACCAAAGCGCTTGGGAATCCACATCGGCTTGAGATATTGGATCTGCTGGCACAAGGTCCGGCTCCGGTAGAATACATTTCAAAGAATACGACTCTGAGTGTGGCGAATGCCTCTCAGCATTTACAGGTACTGAAGCATGCGAAGCTGGTGAAGGCAGAAAGAAAGGGAAAGTACATCTACTATAAACTGATCTCCGTAGATGTTTTTAATGCCTGGAGCGCTTTACGAAATCTGGGATTTGCCAATAATGGAGAGGTCAACAGTCTGCTGAAAGATTACAGAAGCAAAAGTGAGGAATTTGAGATGATATCCAAATCGGAACTTCTTGAAAAAATGGAGCATGATGATGTGGTTGTCATTGATGTGAGGCCTGAGGATGAATACAGAAAGGGACACATAAAAAGAGCGTTGTCTATTCCTGAAAAAAATCTACATGAACGACTGGAAGAGTTGTCAGGTGACATAGAAGTGGTTGCCTACTGCAGGGGGCCTTTATGCCTGATGGCAGATGAAGCCGTTAATTATTTGAATAAGAATGGGTTTAAGGCAAAAAGACTGGAATATGGTTTCCCCGAATGGCAGGAAAGTGGATTACCCGTAGAAAGCTAACGGGTAAATTTTAGATCAAAATGGAAGTTCAAACATATAAATAACAGCATGATGGATAAGACAATATTGGTATTAGGCGGAGGGATTGGCGGAATAAATGTAGCCAAAGAACTCAACAGAAAAATCGGAAATGAAGATGGTATCAACCTGGCGCGGATCCTGGTTTTTGAAAGGAACAGGAAGAATGTTTTTGCTCCGTCACTGACCTGGCTGATGGTTGGCAAAAGGGAAGAAGAACAGGTTTATCGGGACACTAAAGATGCTGAAGTAGGCGGAATAGAATTCGTTTTTGGTGAGATCGATTCTGTGAATCCTGAGCAAAAAACAGTAGAAGTAGATGGAGTGAAGTACATAGGGGATTACATGATCATTTCCCTGGGCGTGGAACAATCATCAAAGCACCACCTTGATGAGTTTGGCCAAAATTTCTACACCATCGACGGCGCATCTGCCTTTTATGACAAACTGGAAGATTTTGAGGGTGGTAACATTGCCATTACAGTTTCCTCGCTTCCTTACAAATCGCCGGTAGCACCTTATGAAGCTGCAATGCTCATAGATAATTACCTGTATGAAAAAGGGGTAAAAGAAAGAGCTGAGATAACGATCTACACTCCTGAATCTAAACCTATGCCTTTTACCGGGGAAGAAATTTCTGAAAACGTACTTCAGCTTTTGAAGTCGAAGGGCATAAAATACATGCCGAATCATCAGCTGCTCGAAGGCTCTGAAAATTCCCTGTCATTTAAAACAGATACGGAAGAACGAAAAGAAGTAGAGTTTGACCTGCTTACATTTACCCCGGACCATAAATGTCCTCCTGTAATAGAAGAAGCAGGTCTGACCGGGAAATCGGGCTGGGTTGAAGTTGATGAGAAATCGCTGGAAACCAAGTTTCCCAACGTTTATGCCATCGGCGATATCATCTCGATCGTCACTGAAGATGGGGAGAGTCTTCCAAAATCAGGAGTTCTTGCGCAGCATCAGGGAGATATCGTAGCCCATAATATTGGCAGACATATTTCAGGGAAGGCAGCAAATAAGTCTTTCGAGGGAGAGGGCGATTACATTCTTGACATGGGAGCTGATAAAGCTCAAAAGGTGAAAGGGAATTTCTATAAGAATGATCTGGAACTGAAAAAATCAGGAATCATCCGGCATTGGGAAAAGGTACTTACTGAGAAGTCGTGGTTCATTAAGAATTTTTAGTACTCGGTGTATGTTGCCACAGATGATTGGGAATGAATTCACTTAGTCTTTACACAAAGATTATATGTTGGTTTTTTCTTATATAAGACAAAAGTGTCTTTAAATGAAACCAATCAAAAATATGGCTAATCCATTCTTTGCCCCCAAAAGGGGTAGCAGTAGTAGGGGCGTCACAAGATGCTCATAAACTCGGGTACGGTGTAATTCGAAATTTAATTGAGTATCGGTACAAGGGTGGTATTTATCCGGTGAATCACAATGCCTATGAAATTTTGGGCAAAACCTGTTATGAGACGATAGGTCAGGTACCCGATCCTGTAGATCTGGCTATAATTGTGGTTCCAGCCAAAGCAGTTGCCGGCGTGTTGAAAGAGTGTGGTGAAAGGGAAATACACCATGCGGTAATTGTTACCGGAGGTTTCAGTGAAACAGGAGAAGAAGGAGAACAGCTGGAAGAAGAGTTGTTAGCTGTTGCCTCAGAATATGGTATAAAGATCATTGGCCCAAATTGTATTGGCACTATAGATACACATACTCCGGTGAATACAACATTTGTGGTGGGAATGCCTGAAGTCGGTGAAATTGGTTTTATTTCACATTCCGGCGCTATGGTTGCAGCAATTATTGACTGGGCTAGTGGTAGTGGGATCGGTTTTTCAAGGATAGTAAGTCTGGGTAATCAAATTGATGTGAATGAAATTGAAATGATCGGAAGTATTGCCGAGGATCCCCAGACAAAAGTGATTACTTCATATATAGAAGGAGTTTCGGATGGCAGGTTATTCTTAGAAGAAGCCCGGAAAGCAGCAAAGGATAAACCATTTTTGATACTCAAAGGAGGCCAGGGAAAAAGCGGAGCTAGAGCAGTGGCTTCTCATACCGGTGCGCTGGCGGGAAGTGCTGAGGCTTATAAGTCTGCATTCAGGTATTGTGGAATTCAGGAAGCCGATACTATTGAAGAAATGTTTGAGTGGGCCAGAGCGATGGCATGGCAACCACTGCCTAAAGGGAAAAGAGTTGCTGTGCTAACTAATGCAGGAGGCCCGGCAATCCTGGCCGTTGATGCCCTGGAAAAGAAGGGACTTGAGATCGCTGAATTGTCTGACAGGACTAAAGAATATTTATCAAAACGTCTCCCGAAAGCGGCCAGTGTAAATAACCCTGTAGATGTATTAGCGGGTTCCGGACCGGGGACTTATACTTTGGCTCTGGAAGCTTTACTTACGGATGATAATGTTGATGCCGTGGTGGTTATACAAGCTCCGCAAGATTGGTTCTTGCCAGAAAGTCTTGCTGAAGTAGTGGGCGAAGTTGCCGGTGCTCACAAAAAGACCGTGATCACCTCCATTATGGGGAAAGCTTCCGTAGAAGATGCACTTAGAATTCTGCAAAAAAGAAGAATTCCCAATGTCGCTTTCCCGGAACGTTCAGCATCTTTGTTATCAGCGATGAATGCCCGACGTGAGTGGTTGACGAAAGAAGACGAATCGAATGCCAATATTATTGAGGTGGATAAGCCGTCAGCCCGGAAAGCCGTGGATAACAAAGATTGGGAGGAATTACTTCAGATCTATGGGATCCAACTTCCCAAGCAGAAACTAGCTAAAACTATGGACGAAGCAGTAATGATCGCCAAGGAAATGAACTGCAAAACGGCCATGAAATTAGTCTCGGATACCATTACGCATAAAGCGGATGTGGGAGGTGTTATTCTTGGAATAGAAAATGAAGCTGAAGTTCGGGATGCCTGGGAAAAGATCGAGCGATCTGTAAAAAAAGCGGAAGGAGAGATGAAAGGGGTTTTAGTCCAGCAGATGATAGAAGATGCACAAGAAGTGATCATCGGACTTATACAGGATGATCAATTCGGCCCGTTGGTTCTATTTGGTACAGGGGGGACCGATGTGGAGCTCTATAAAGATGTAGAAATGACCATAGCCCCGCTGAACAGCATCCGTGCACAGGAACTCATAGATGCTACCAAAGCCGGACGAAAACTAAACGGGTGGAGAAACCTATCTCCAAGGGATAAGGAAGCGGTGGTTGATGCTCTGATGAAACTAAGTCAAATCGCCAACGATTTTCCGGAAATAAAAGAGCTCGAGATCAATCCTCTCAGCGTTATGGAAGATGGAGAAGGAGTCTATGCCATTGATGTGAGAGGTGAGTTGAAGTAGGTGTATCTTACTAATACCGCAACCCCCATACTCGCTCATGCTCTCTGCACATTTTGGAAGGCTGCCAGCTATTATTCATCCTCGCCATATACCAAACTCAAAAACTCCTCTTTCTCAATATTCCCGAAGTATTCTGTTACATCCACTTTCTCCAAAGAACCTGCTATATCTTCCGGTTCATACCGAACACCTTTTAATAGGTCTTCCACTTCCTTAACAGACTCTTTCCCAAAGAAATCACCATAGATCTTCAGGTTTTTGATGTGGCCATTTTGCACATCCAGCCGAAGGTCAATTTCACCAACCGGAAATCGTTTGCTGCGCTGAATGTTGAATTTTGGGGATTTTCCGTAGTTCCATTCCCAATTGCCATATTTTTCTTCTTTGAGTTCATGAACGGCTTTCCACTCATCTTCGGTGAGATTGTACGTCTCAAAGTTTTCTCGATCCTTATACAGTCCATCCAGAATATGTTGCTTAAAATCAGGCAGTGTCATGTTCTTTTCATCAATGAACTCGATGATGTTGGAAACCCGACTTCGTACTGATTTATGTCCCTTGGATTCAATCTTACTCATCTTCACGTTCAGGGCGTTGGCGACCTCTCCCAAATCACTGTTAAAGAGGAGGGTGCCATGTGAAAACATTCTTTTTCCAGTTGAGAACTGAGCATTACCGGATATCTTTTTATCATTAGCCAGGATATCATTTCGCCCACTCATTTTTGCTGGAACACCCATTTTCTTAAGAATTCGGATCACCGGCTCGTTGAATTTCAGGAAATTATTCAGGTTCTCTTGTTTATACTTGGTGATGAAGCTGAAATTCAGATTTCCCAGATCGTGATAAACCGCACCGCCACCCGACATCCGGCGTACCACATGAATGCCATTTTCGCGTACATATTCATCATTGATCTCTTCCAGCGTATTCTGATTTCGCCCGATGATGATGGAAGGTTCATTCACATAAAACAGCAGGTAATCCTCCGATTCCCCGAAATTCCGCAGGGCATATTCCTCCAGCGCCAGATTAATTTGTGGTTTTGTGATGCCTTCGTTGTCAATAAAGATCATGATGAATAGAAATTATAAATTTAGATTAAAAATATTGCCCCAATGTATAGACACAAAATCTTGTGTCTATACATGACATGGCAAAATTTTAACAGGTTAGGGAAATCAACCATTCACCCCATCCACACCGGCAATTTTCAGAGATTGGGTAAGAACGGTGCCATACACAATATGCATGAGTAATCCGGCTATAATGAGCTTTCCGGGAATCCATGTTTCAGAATAAAAAATACCGAAAGACTCTCCTGCTGCCTGGGAAACTACAGGGGATACAACAAGTCCTCCAATTATCGAGATGATCACCCCAAAAATTATGCCTTGAATTAACCAGTTTCCGGGAATTCGTTTTTGCAGGTACACAACCCAGATGAGGGCTAAACCAACTCCAATGATATTAAAGGCCAGGTTGCCAAAAATAATATGATAGGGTTCTGATGCATGTACATGGTTAAAGCTTTCAGTGAGTATATGGCCGACATCAATGACGGGCAGCCCAATGGAACCTTGCAGAAAAGCCACCATAGCCATTACAAAAGTCGCAATAAAACCACACACAACAGTTCGGAAAAAAACAGAAGAGCTCATAATTTCACCATTTTAGTTTGTTTAATTTTTTTACTGATTTTTCAAAAGCGAATCAAAGCAGGAGTAATGCGTTTTCTCTTTAATCTCTAATCCTTGTATCAAATGTAAACTTTTAGGCTTCTTGAGGAAATGATAAATCATAAATCAACAATCATAAATCAAAAATCCTGAGTTTCATCACATTTCTTGCAGTTTAACTCCATACCCAACTTTGATTTACGTCCTTCTTTTGTGACGACCCATGGCCGTAATTGCCACGGCGGATCATGCCGTACATGCTGGGTGTGACCACATTCTAAGTCGGCCACCCAATCCCCAACTTCATCCTTGTGAAAACCAATGATGGGCTGCTTCATAATATTGCTATTGGTACATTTTTATGGAACACGGTTGACGACGATAGAGCGGATGATCCGCCAAATCCGTCTCATCTGCGTTCTATTTCATTCTTTCTTAGGACTTCCTAAACTGGTTCAAGCGTCCGCTTGGACCTTTAAGATCTGATCTATATTTAAGGATTGCATGGCACTAATGGCCGCCTCCAAAGCACCTTCCATGCAAAGTCCGCTCATAGATGCATCCATAAATCCTTCCCTTGCCGCTTTGATGCAGGCTTCCCTGATTTGTTCTGCAATTACAAGCTGTTCTGACTTATTTTGCATTCACTCAGCCTCTTTCATTAAGGTTCCTGTTTTTATTTGCCTTTTCGATCATCATAAACAAAAAATGATATAGTAGATATAGTACTGCAACTGCAAAGATTATGATAAAGCCATCATATATTTTCGGGAGAAATCCGAGAGAGAGGATCAAAGTGGTGGCACAAGCGGGCGGGTGACTTGTTTTGGTTAAAATCATCAATACAGAAGTTAAAAAGATAGCAAGGCCTGCTCCAAGTGCAATTTGAAGGCCGGCTTCGGACTGGAGTCCAGAGAGGTTAATCATTGTAGCCGGACTCACCAGCCAAAAATAGCTGATTGCTCCACCAATCACTCCACAAATATGTCCGCCCAAAACTTCTCGCAGAGATAATTTTGATTTCCACTCAACAGCCATTAAATAGGCTGTGGGACCCAGGCTCGGAAATATAAAAGCGTTACCTGAATACCAGGCAATGATGCCTAAGGGCAAGATTAACATGGTAGCTTTGAAGGAAATGGTAATCGGCTTATAGTTCATGCCAAAAAGGTAAGTATCCTGGCAGAGATAGTTGAACTCTTTTTGTATTCTCTCAATTACTACCCCCGAGCTACTCTGATGGCATAGTACAATATCATCAACCCAAAGAGCAAGTTTAGCCGTCCCAGCCAGCTTGAGATCATTCGAAATGTCTGGGTTTGGTGTGAACCGGAATTCGATTCCATCAACTTGGCAGCTTTCGGACCAAAATAGAAATCATGCAGTCCACTGATAATGAGCACGATACTGAAAATGATAAGCTTGATGCCCAGGAAATAGCCAAATCCAGCTTGCCAGAAACCTGGATCAAAAAATAATCGCAAGTCGAATCCACGGGTGGTTAAATTGGTGATTCCGCTGATGATTAATATCAAAAAAAGTATCCAAGAAATACGACTGAACTTCTCTCCAATGATCTTAAAAAAGGTACCCCGGTTCGGCTCGATGATCTTATGGCGTGAAGCCGGAACCAAAACCGCCACCGTAAACAACATTCCGCCAATCCAAAAAATAGCTGAGAGAATATGAATGTAGAGAGAAATGTAGTACATGTTTGGTTATTGGTTATTGGTTATTGGTTGATTTGTTAATGTGGTGTAGCCCAATAACCAATCAAGGAATAACTATTTTATAGAGATCGATTTCTTAAAATTTGCACCAAAACTCCGCCCAAGAACATCAATATTGCCAATACATTGACCCAAGATCCGATGGAGCGTATCGCATAAAATCCTAAAAAATCTCCTGCAATGCGGATAATTAATGATCCGTGAAGTAATAAAAGTGGCAGGTAAAAATATCGGTTCCAGGGAATGATCTTTCCGGAAAGTGATGGAATGATGACCGAGGCGTGGGCAAATATCATACTGAACACAAATCCCACAAACACCATGTGTAGCAGTGCATCGTAAACAGGTCCGGCTGCGGGTAGCCCGTAGATCAACCCAAAAATTCCGGTCAAAACCAGCCATCCATATCCGCTGAGCAAACACCAGGCGCTATATTTAGTCCATTGCACCGATTTGATCGTCTTTCGGGCAATATCATATTTGATGAGCCAGAGAGCCGTGGCGAAGGTGGTGATCATCACCAAATGCCAGCCGTGGGTTCGGGTGAAGTGCATCAAAAGGGTTCCAAAAACCCAAATTGCGATCAGTCCTACAAAAGCCCATTGTGCTTTTTTGGGCGGACGCATAATCCGGTTCAGCTCCAGTCGCTCTCCAAAAATAGTGAGTACGGGAAAGCCCATCCACCAAATCACGATCTCGAAAACCGGAGCTCCCAGAACGAATAACAAATTCCCTATGAACAAAGAAATTCCACCCATCGCCATGATGAAATGGTAGATCTTGGGTTGAATGCGACAGATGTACAAAAGGGTGGCGGAGACAGCTAAACTTCCCGCGGTAAAAAGCCAGGCTCCATACTGCATATCCACAAAGAGCATGAAAATGACGGATGCTGCCATCAAAAAAGGGCCGGAAAGCGTCCAGCGTTTTTCAAGAGCAGCAGCTCTTTCCAGACTGATGAGTGTTCCCAGGAAAGCGTTGATCATGAGCGGGCCGTGAAGTCCGCCGGTAATGTTGATAGGAATTTCGGTCAAGTACCCGATCCGGATGAGCCCGGCATATAATCCTGCCAGCAATCCCAGAGCGGCAAAAGCCATAAATCCGGCCAGTAGTTTGTTTGAGAATTGGAAGGCTTGCATCCGGTTATTGTTTGAGTTGGGGCGGAGGGACAGCGAAAAATTCAACATCGGGCACGATCATATCGACGGTCCATTCGGGCTCCATGACCAGTTTACTTTCAGCTGATTCGATTCCTTCAATGTCAGTAAGCGCCTTATCGATCTGCTGTTGCAAATAACGACGCATGGGGCAACCCGGAGTAGTAGTGGTGTATACTATGATGACATGTCCATCCTCAATGAGAATGTCATATACCAACCCAAGGTCCACGATGTTCACTCCTAACTCGGGATCTATCACCTCTTCTAATTTCCGGGCTACCCGGCGCCGTTTTTTGGTCATGAAAACTAATTCCTTTATGCTGTAGTTTTTCCAATTCGCACTTTCCAAACTTCGGGACCTTCTTCCAGGTATTCCCAGTGAAATACATCATCTCCCAGCATAGCCGACATTTGATACCGAAGCGGCTTGGGATCGTGATCGTTCACGAGGATAAAGGCTTCATTTTCGCCCAGATTCTCGAAGGTTTTAAAGATAGTTGGATGTTTTTGCTGAGGAGGGATGACCCTTACATCTAATTCTTGTTCTATATCAGACATTTTTGTCTTATTTAGGATTAAAAATCTTAGCTTTCAGGCTTCAGTTATCATTCGTCAGCCTTTTTGGTTCCAGCGCAGAGCGTATGGAACCAGGTAAATATATATTAATGGCTGGTTCAAGCGTTCGCTTGGGCCTGGTTATTAGTTGCATTACCATTCCTTGATCAACTCATTTAGCTTTGGAAATTTGTCTGCCCAGGATTCTGCTTCCGGTAGTGGATCTTTCATTTCGTTGATGATCCGGTCAGACCATTCATCAGCAAGTTGTTCATTCAATTCAATGTAATGCTCCCATTTCATGGGGACTTCATCATCCGGATAAATGGCTTCCACCGGGCATTCTGAAACGCAGGCATCACAATCAATGCACTCAAAAGGATCGATTGTCAGGAAATTAGGTCCTTCGCGGAATGCATCCACCGGACAAACGGCAGCGCAATTCGTATGCTTACAATTGATACAATTCTCTGTGACTACATACGCCATATTCGGATGAATTTGGGTTCATTATTTACTCCGTCCCAAAGTTAGAGAGTGAGACAGTGATAATCAATAATAAAAACGGTAATAATAGATTTTAATATTTCATACGATGCAGTGTCGTAAGAAAGATGATCCAAAATAAAATTGCGATTCCCTGATGAAGTACGCCAAGCGAAATAGGCACGCTATAAAAAAGGGTAAGTACACCAACCAAATATTGCAGAAGAATGACGGTAAGCAGAGCTCCGCTGATGGCGCGTAACCAATAGTCCGATCGTTGAACAGCCGCTTTCCACCAAAAGATGACAACAGAAATCAAAAGTAACGTTCCATTTACGCGGTGGATCCACTGTACGGTTCCGGGATTTTCAACCAGGTTGATCAGGAATGGATCGAGTGCAGCAAAGGTGGGGGCAGCCATTGTCCGCCCATTTTTGGGAAGGTGTTATAGAGGTATCCGGCATCAAGGCCGGCGGTAAAAGCACCGTAAATGAGCTGGATGATGAATAGAAATCCAATGACATAAAGCCACCGGTTCAAACTTGATCTTTGAAGTATTTTTATAGTTCTATTTCTGAGATCAAGGGCATACCACAAGCAGAATCCGATCAGTATAAAAGCCAACATAAAATGTATTGCAAGCCGGTAATGACTCACATAGGGAACATCCACCAGTCCGCTTTTCACCATGATCCAGCCCATGGCGCCTTGCAAAGCTCCCAGGCCTAACAGGATAAACACCCGCTTCAGCCATTTAGAATCGAAATATCCTTTGGTCCAGAAGAACCCGAATGGGATGATAAAGACAATACCAACCACACGGCCAAGCAACCGGTGCAGATATTCCCAGAAGAAAATAGTTTTGAATTCCTCCAGCTCCATTCCTGCATTGAGTTGCTGGTATTGCGGAAATTTTTTGTAGCGCTCAAAAGTTTGTTGCCAGTCAGTTTCATTCATTGGTGGGATGGAGCCCATGATCAGGTTCCAGTCGCTCATGGAAAGTCCGGAGTCGGTAAGGCGGGTAATTCCTCCGACAATGATCATTAAACTGATCAACACAACGCCGGACCATAACCAATAGTAAACGTAATTTTTTTGGGAAAGAGTCATTAAGTCATAAAGATTAAATTCACCCCAAAATTAAGAACGGGTATATTGACATACAATATTTAAAACTAAAATTACCGTTTTTATTGAAAAAGGAAGTTTCTTTGCCTATCATTATTCCAATGACTGGAATCGGTCGATTTTTTGAATGTTAATCCCCCAATTATGGCAGAGATCATGGAACGAACAGGCTCCCGACTTTTAGCGATGACCGTCTCAGAGCTGCTGGAACAAGAGAGCAGGGCAACTGATGTACTCAAAAATCTTGGATTGCCTATAAAAGGAAATGAGGATAAATCGGTAATGGAAGTTTGCACAGCCCAGCAGAAAAATGAGGATGAGGTACTTGAAGCTCTTCTTAAGCTTGGAAATGGAAAAGGCTTTGAATATCCCCCCGGAATTTTTGGATGGTCGCCTGAGCTGGTAGTAAAATATTTGGAAGAAGAGCATCACAGTTATACACGGTCGCTGGTAGAGGATGCCACCGGTTTTGAGCATCGAGCTTGTGATGTGCACGGAACCCAGTACCCGGAACTCAACCAGGTACGCTGGTATTTTGAGAAGTTGAAGGAGAAGCTTGAATTCCACCTGAAGTTCCAGGAAGAAAAATTTTTCCCGGCGGTTCTAAAGCTATTTGCTCATAATGGAGAGCCTCGTGATGGACTCGTTAAGTCACTAAAAAAACAAATTGCCCTCATTCAAAAAGATCAAGAAGAAATTGAATATCAGATTGGACGGATTGCGGAGCTGACCGATAACTTTACTCCTCCAAGTGAAGCATGCACCACGTTCCGGCTGTTATATACCACCTTGAAAAACCTGAAGGACGATTTGGAGAAACATCATTTCCTGGAAGAGCAGTATCTTATTTCGGGAATAGAACCGGAAATCACGATAAATTAAAGACTTGATACATGACCATAACTGGCCCCAAAAAAGATCTACTTGACCTGGTAAAACACCACGGACAGCTTACCCTTGATGAGACCGTGGAGAAAATGGATTTGGCTAAGACGACGGTTCGTGAACATTTCACGCAACTGGAAGAAGACGACTACATCGAGCGTAGTTACGAGCGATCGGGCCGCGGGCGACCCAGCCTGCGGTTCCGGCTCACCAAAAAAGGCAATGGATTGTATCCTTCTTATGAGCCGGAGATGATGCGGGAATTCATTCGATACCTGCAAACAGAGGGAGAGCATAAGATCCTGGAAGATTTTTTTAAAAAGTTTTGGGATCGCAGGTATATGAAACTGAAGCTTATGATGGAAGAAGCGGAGGTAAAATCCGAAGAAGAAAAAGCCCGGATTACTCGTCAGATGCTAGATGAAGAAGGATTTATGGCTGAATATGAGCATGATCCTGGTTCCGGAAAGCTGATGATGAAAGAGTGTAACTGCCCGTTTCGGGAGATCATTAAAGTGACAAAATTGCCCTGTAAGCTCGAAGAAGAATTCTATCAAAAAGTATTTGGCAAGGACATTGAACGAACCACTTATATAGCAGAAGGTGATTTTGCTTGTACGTATTGTGTGGGGTAAAAAAGCTGACAGCTATCAGGCTTCAGCCGTCAGCTTTGATACCACGGAATACAGAGGAATAGAACGCGCAACTGTCAGATTGTTTGATACAAAAAATATTTCCAAGGCTGGTTCAAGCGTCCGCTTGGAACAAACACTATTTGAAAAAGCAAAGTTGCCTTATTCAACTATTGCACAAGCGGACGCTTGCGCTAGTGCTGAGGTGGCTATCGCGGATGATCACGGAAAGGTTTCTTACAGAAAAATTTAAATCAGCGACCATCTGCAACATCAGCTTTATCCGCGTTCCATACGATAATGAAGACAAATAGCATTCAATGAAATTAGATACATCAAAGATGATAAATGAGGAATTGATATTTCGTATTAACGAACTCAGAAAACAAAAGAACGCCATTATCCTGGCACACAATTATCAGGTTCCTGAAGTGCAGGATATTGCAGATTACATTGGTGATTCTTTAGGATTAGCTCGCAAAGCTGCAAAAACAAATGCAGAGACCATCGTATTTTGTGGCGTGCACTTTATGGCGGAAACAGCTTCGGTCATCTCGTCCGACAAGAAAGTATTGATTCCGGATATGGAAGCTGGCTGCTCTCTGGCCGATACCATCACGGCTGAGCAATTACGAGCATGGAAAGCCGAACATCCCGGCGCAGTGGTGGTGATGTATGTAAATACGACTGCCGAAGTGAAGGCCGAAACGGATTATTGTTGCACTTCATCCAATGCGATGGAGGTGATCAATTCCATTCCCAAAGACAAAGAAATTTTGTTTGGTCCCGATAAGTTTTTGGGCAGTTACATAGAACTCATGACCGGCCGGGAGAATATGCACATTTGGGATGGTGCCTGTCATGTTCACGAAAAGATCGGAGATCTGAATTTGGGCGAAAAGCAGAAAGAGCACCCTAATGCCGAAATTCTCATTCACCCCGAGTGCGGTTGTTCCACCAGTTGCATGATGAATTCCGCCTTTTACCACGACTGTAAAGATGCCCATATCTATTCCACAGGCGGCATGATTGATTTTGTGAAGGAATCTGAAGCCGAGGAATTCGTGGTGGCGACCGAAACCGGCATCCTGCATAGAATGGAAAAAGAAAATCCCGGCAAGAAGTTCATTGCGGCCAATGAAGAATCGGTGTGTGAGTTTATGAAGAAGATCAACCTCAAAAATGTTTATGAAGCTCTCGAGTATGATCAGTTTGAAGTGAAAGTGCCCGAAGACCTCGCTAAGCAAGCAATTAAACCCATTGAGCGAATGATGACGATTGGGTGATGGGTGAAAAAGCTGTCAGCTTTTTGCAACAAATAATATTTCCAAGGCTAGTTCAAGCGTCTGCTTGGACCAAATTGTTTAGTAAAACAATGTAGCTTTATTCAAACATCGCACAAGCGGACGCTTGCGCTAGTTCTGTTGTCAGACTTCAGCTGTCAGTTTTGTCCTATAGAAATAGAGGAATAGAACACGGATGGCCACGGAAAGTTTTAAAGATTTTAGGACCATTATAAATCAGTGACTATCCTTAAGATCAGCGTCATCTGCGTTCCATTCGATTGTAACAAAGGATTCAGTAGCCCAATAAATTCAACCCAAAATACTAAAAGCTGAAGCCTGAGAGCTGACAGCTAAAATTTTTAACCCTAAATAAGACAAAAATGTCTGTAATAACCGAAAAAGAACTCGACGTACGAACTCTCATTCCTATCAAACGACACGAAAAACTGCTGAAGCTGTTTAAGGATCTGCCTGCGGAAGAGAGCTTTGTTTTTATTAATGATCACGATCCTAAACCCCTGTACTATGAATTCCGCTCCATTTTTGGAGATGTGGTCGGCTGGGAGTATCTGAAACGTGATCCTGAAGAATGGAAAGTGCGGGTGACCCGAACCGAAGCCTCCGAAGGCAGCAAAAGCTCCGGTGTTTCTACGCTGATCGATCTTCGAAAAACAGAGAAGAAAGACTGGAAGTACACCATTTTCCATCGTTATGGTATGATGTTGCCGAATGATGTAATGGAAATCCGGGCTTCGGAAGAGCCTGCTGAGATCCATCAGATCTTTCAGAAGAAATTTGAGGGTGAACATAGCTGGGAATACAAGAAGAAAGAAGAGGGGGAATTCGTTGTTCACGTTACTAAAAAAGCCGAAAATGATGTGGATACCACCGACATCAGCGTGGTGAATAAATTTGATGTCCGCCCATATCCACCGGCAAAACGCCATGATATGGTATTTGAAGCTTTTGAAGAGTTAAAACCCGGCGAGGCTTTCGTGTTCATTAACGATCACGATCCCAAACCTTTATATTACCAGATGGAAGCCGAAAACGATGTTCCTTTCAACTGGGAATATCTGGAAGTAATGCCGGAAGAATGGAAAGTGAAGGTAATGAAGCTGAAATCAGACTAATAATTTTTGCTGACAATCATGGGAAAACGAAAGACGACTCCGCTTAAAGATCATGCCCCAGACGGACATCACTGCACGCTGGAATTGAAAACCACGAAGCTTGGGATGGTCTCGTTTTTCCGTGATTTAAAGCAGGATGAGTTGGATCAGATCGTAAAACGGTTTTCAGCAAATCATTATCAGGCTGGGGACGAAATTTATTATCAAGGTGAACCGGCACGCTATTTACGTGTGGTGGTGGAGGGCGCCGTTAAACTGCTTGAATATACCGAAGAAGGAAAAGATGTGGTTCTCGATATTCTAAATCCCGGAAGCTATTTCGGCTCACTAAAGTTGTTGGGCAGCGATGTTTATACTGAGTCGGCCGTGGCCCAAAGTGGCAGCTGTATATTGTCTATTGGGCTGAAGGATTTTCGGGAAATATTACAGGGATTTCCCTCTGTTGGGATTGCCATTCTGGACACGAGCGCCGAAAAACTGCGGTCTTCTCAAGAGCACATCAAACAGCTTACCACAGAGCCGGTGGAAACGCGTATCGCCAATATCCTTCTCACACTCAGTGAAAAATTTGGAGAAAATAAAGAAGAGGGAACGCTTATCCAGCTCCCTTTTTCACGCAAAGACTTGGCTGATATGGCTGGCACCACTACTGAATCAGCCAGTCGGGTAATGAGTAATTTTCAAAAAGAAGGAATTATAGATACCGGACGGCAGTGGGTGGAAGTTGAAGATATTGAGCAACTCAAAGCGATTATTCAGAAATAATTTTAGCTAGCTCACTAATTTGATATACATCATTTTAGTGCCGATTGGTGGCTGTTAGATTGGGGATGAAAATCAAGAACCCCAAAAACTAACAGTCATGAATACTCAAATATCAACATTATTAACACTTCTATTAGTAACCCTCTTTTCATTAACCCCGATATTCTCGCAAGCTCATTGCGACAGCATGGACGGTCCGGTAGTACAAGACGCACAAACTGCCCTCGAAACTGGCGATCTCACTCCGGTCCTAAAGTGGATCACCGACGAACAGGAAGCGGAAGTGGAAACTGTTTTCCATGAAGTCCTCGATATTAGGGGAAAAGGCGAAAATGTTCAGAAAGTAGCCGACCGCCATTTCTTTGAAACCGTAGTTCGACTACACAGACAAGCTGAAGGTGCGCCTTACACGGGACTCAAACCAGCCGGCACCGATTTTGGCCCAGCCATAACTGCTGCAGATGAAGCTCTTGAGAATGGTTCACTAGCCGATGTTCATCAACTGCTGATGAAGGGAATCGAAAGCGGCCTGCATCACTACTACGAAAAAGTACAAGAGCTAAAAGATTTCGATCCCCAAAACATAGAAGCCGCCCGCAAATACGTAAATGCCTATGTGAAATACATGCACTACGTGGAGCCGCTGTACCAAACCGCCACCTCCGAAGTGGAACACAGTGTAGGCCACGAGCACTAATCGTAACAACCTCGCAGCGTGCTTCCGAATAATTCGGGATGCGAGCGTTGTGAGTAAAAGCCACAAATAAATGAATCTTAAGGCCACGAAATCTCTAAAACACGAAACAATTAATTTTTTGAGCTTTCGTGTTTTCGTGGCAAAAAAACAAATCACAAATCATAAAAGAACCATCCCATGAAAACTATCCTAAGAAGTGACGAACTGAATTGCCCCTCTTGCGTGAACAACATTGAGTCTAATTTGAAGGGCCTGGAAGGCATTGAAAAAGTAACCGTGAAATTCAATTCCGGAAAGATCGAAGTGGAGCACGACCCGGAGTTGGTCACCGAAGATGACCTGTTGGCCGCCGTTATGCAATCAGGTTATTCGGCTATGGTATCTCCGTTTTAGATCAACTCAAAACCAGATCTGTCAGGTTTATGAAACCTGAGAGGTCTTTTTCTAACCAAAGAATTCAGAATAATGACTTCCTTCAACCAACTTATCTCTCTTTTCAAAAACCCATCAATCCGCAAAAAAATATTACTGACCGTAAGTGGGATATTCATTTTATCCGGCTGGTTTTTTCTTGGGGTGATGGAAGCTCCATTCACCGGTAACGCTTTGATGATATTCGCGGCTGTTGTAGCCGGCTACGAGATCATCCAAAAAGCGTGGCTGGGAATGAAGAACAGTCAAACCAACATCGAGCTGTTGGTGAGTATTGCCGCTATTGGCGGAATTTCCATTGGGATATACTGGGAATCGGCGGCCGTCACTTTCCTGTTTTTACTGGGTGGATGGTTGGAGAGTCGAACCCTGAAGAACACCCGAAAGATTCTGAAGAATCTGGTTGAATTGGTTCCGCAAACAGCAACGATTGTCCGTGGAAAAGAAACCGAGACCATTCCGGCGCGACAGGTAGAAAAAGACATGTTGGTTCTGGTAAAACCCGGTGGCCGAATTCCGGTGGACGGTGAGGTTGAATCGGGGCAAAGCTCGGTAGATGAAAGCGCGATCACCGGGGAATCAATTCCCGCCGACAAAAATCAGGGCTCGAAGGTGTTTTCGGGGACCATCAACCAAAACGGGCGCATTTTCATACGGGCAGGAAAAGTTGGAGCCGATACCACGCTGGCCAAGATCATCAAAAGAGTGGAGGAAGCACAGGATGCCAAAGCGCCTACGCAACGATTCATCGAACGCTTTGCCCGCTGGTACACTCCGGGCATTGTGGGGCTGAGTGTGATTTCGTTCATCTTTACCCAAAACATTGAACTGGCCATTACCTTGCTTGTGATCGGCTGTCCCGGCGCGCTGGTTATTTCCACACCTATTTCTGTGATCACGGGAATTGGGCGGGCTGCCAAAGAAGGAATCCTCATCAAAGGCGGGGAATATTTGGAAAATGCCGGGAAGATTTCCGCTTTAGCGCTGGATAAAACCGGAACGCTGACTGAAGGTAAACCCGGGGTTACCGATGTCTTCAGCCTTCAGCCCCAAAAAGTGCCTGTCGATTTTGATGAAGAAATTCCGGAAGAGATCACTAAAAATGAAGTTTTGTACTGGGCGGGAATTGCCGAATCAGGTTCCGAACATCCCTTGGCAAGAGCGATTTTGACTGAAGGTAAGAAAAGACAGGAAATTCCTGATGCCCATTCATTTCAGTCGCATACTGGTTTCGGTATTTCAGCCAGATATAGTGAACATCAGATCCTCGTTGGCAATCCATCCTTCATGGACGAAAAAGATATTGTGGTGGATGAGAAAGCGTTTCAGTACATCCAAACTCTTTCAGAGAAAGGCCGAACGGTGGTGTTGGTGGCTCAAAACGGGGAGCTGATCGGCGGATTGGGTTTGTTTGATACCATTCATTCAAATGCAGCTTCAGCCATGCAAAAACTAAGCGAAATTGGGATTGAAAAGTTGGTTATGCTGACCGGAGACAACAATTCTATCGCCCAAAGTATTGCGGATGAAGCGGGCATCAAGAATGTGCATTCCCGGATGCTGCCGGAAGATAAAATGAAGGTGATTGAACAATTACAGTTAGACGGTCACCTCGTAGCGATGGTGGGTGATGGCATCAACGATGCACCAGCACTTACGGCCGCCGATATCGGCATAGCCATGGGAGCAGCCGGAACTGATGTGGCTATAGAATCGGCTGATATTGCCTTGATGGCCGACGATCTCACTAAAATTCCCGAAGCCTTACGCATCTCCAAACTCACCCTGAGAAATATCCACCAAAATGTGGTTATAGCATTGATTACGGTAGGCGCGTTACTGACTGGGGTGTTTGCCGGCGAAGTACACATGGCCGGCGGTATGCTCATTCACGAACTTTCAGTGCTGTTGGTGATCATGAACGGAATGCGTTTAAAGTGGATAAAATAATCGACAAAACCTGTGAACAGCTGAAATGATCTAAAATTTCAGTTACAAAAAACCCTGTTTAAACTGAACTCAAAAGCTTAACTTTGGAATCGTTTCTGCACATTAAATTTATTTTGTGGAAAACCTCAATCACTCAAACATCGAAGGTTACAGATCTGGTTCCGTTACGGCGGTAGCACACTCCAATATTGCACTTGTTAAATATTGGGGAAAGCGTGCTGTGCAAAATAATTTGCCTGCGGTGGGTTCTATCTCTCTTACCTTGGACGCCCTCTACTCCAAAACCAATCTCGAACTGAAAGATCGTTTAGATCAGGATATTTTTGTTCTGAATGAGAAAGAGGTAGAAGGAAAGCAGCTAAGACGTATTTCTGATTTTCTTGATCTTGCGGCTGGAACCAAAGATCGTCCAAAGGCTCATATCGAAAGTGAAAATAATTTTCCAACCGGAGCGGGACTTGCATCATCAGCTTCAGGATTTGCCGCATTGGCGCTGGCCGTGAATGACCGTTTTGGGTTGAATTTAGACCGAATTTCCCTTTCTGCTTTGGCAAGACAGGGATCAGGATCTGCAGCGCGGTCTTTGTATGGCGGGTTTTGTGAGATGAAGCTTGGAACCAAAGAAGATGGAAGTGAAGATGTTGCAATTCAGCTTCATGATCAATCACACTGGGATGTACGTCTGCTTGTCGCAGTTACCTCAACCCAAAAGAAAGAACTGGGTTCTACAGAAGGCATGAACCGGACCGCACAAACGGCTCCATTTTATGATGAATGGATCGCATCTCAGCCCACAGATCTTGAGGAGATGAAAAAAGCACTTTCAGCCAGAGATTTTGAAAAAGTCGGAGAGCTTACCGAGCATAGCTGTTTTAAAATGCACGGTCTTGCCTTAGCTGCCAGGCCTCCTATATTATATTGGAATGCTGCGACCACAGAAACAATTCATAGAGTGTGGAAACTCCGCCAGAACGGAATACAGGCTTACTTGACAATTGATGCCGGCCCTCAGGTTAAGATCTTGTGTCTGCCTGAATCGGTCGAGACGATAAAAGAAGCAGTATTGGGCGTGAAAGGAGTGGAACACATAATTGAAGCAAAACCGGGGACTGCAGCACATATAGTAGACCCGGAGAAAGAAATCATCTTATAATGGACGACATTACCATCAACGTTTCATCACCCGGAAAACTCATTCTTTTGGGAGAATATGCCGTGCTTGAAGGCGCACCTGCGCTGGTTGCTGCCGTTAATAGACAGTGTGAAGTACATATCGATTCGTTATATAATAGCACGTTTCAGGTTCGCACACCCAACCTGAATATTCCCGAGATCCAGTTTATACTTGATGCAGATGGTGATGCTCATTTTCGGACTACCATAGATTCTGATACCCAAGACCAGCTGAAGTTTGTGCTTTGCATTTTGAAATATGTATCACAGAAATTCGGAAAGATCCCGGGTGCTTCTATCCAGATAGATACGTCCTCTTTCTACCATCGGGTCACCGGACATAAATTCGGGCTAGGTTCAAGTGCCGCACTTACGGTTTCGCTTTTATCAGGGTTGATGGAGTACATGGGGGTGGAGATGTCTACAAAAGATCTGTATCGAGAAGCTTTTCAGGCACACCGATATGCTCAAGGAAAAATGGGCAGTGGAGTGGATATTGCAGCAAGTGCTACCGGCGGCATTTTAAGTTATACCATGCCGGATAATCCTGATAACCCCAATGGTACTATTAAGCGCATCGATAGGCCTGAGGACCTTTACATGGCATGCATCTGGGCAGGATATTCGGCTTCAACACGCCATTTTGTGCGAAGTGTGAACACATTCAGAGAAGAGAATTCTGCTGCCTACAATTCTATTATCACAAAGATGACTGATCTCTCTAAAGAAGGAGTGAAGACCTTTGGAGCTGGCAATACAAACGCTTTCCTACAGGTTATTTCAGATTATGCTGAATGCGAACGAGAGCTTGGCAAACAAAGTGGCACGGAGATCATGTCGGATGTACACGAAGAAATTTATTCCATTGTTAAAAATCAGGGTGGCACCTATAAACCATCCGGAGCAGGTGGTGGTGATATCGGAATTGCTTTTTGTAGCGATCAGGAAACCATGAACAAGATCAAACGGGCCATTGACGAAAGCGTATTTGACCTGATGAACCTTGAAGTTCAACCAGAAGGTATTCAGATCTCCAAAACTCAGGATGTCAGCTAACCCTGCATTTTTATTTATTAGCATCGCCTGCCTCAGATTCCCCGAAAATTCAGATCCATGAGCAATAACGACAAATCAAGAATCCCGAAATTTTATAAGTACAGCGTTGAAAATCGTCTCGATATTCTGCGAGATAAAGGCATCCTGAATCAGGAAGATTATATTTCTCTCCGTGAGCAAATGCACCTGTTAACGCAGGATGACGCCGATAAGATGATCGAAAATGTGATCGGGGTATTTGGCCTTCCTATGGGATTGGGACTCAATTTTTTGATCAATGATAAACCGTACATCGTGCCGATGGTGGTAGAAGAACCTTCAATATTAGCTGCTGTCAGTTCAGCGGCCAAAGTGGTTCGAAAAGCCGGCGGATTTCAAGTGGAATCTGATGATCCAATATTGATCGGTCAAATTCAGCTCGTGGATGTGCGTCACCCTATGAAAGTGCGCCATGCTATTTTACAGGATAAGCAGGAGATCCTGAATCTCGCCAATAGTCTTCACCCCAATATGGTAAAACGTGGCGGCGGAGCTATTGATCTGGAGGTGATGATCCATCAGCAGGATCGCCATCCCGGCAGCATGGTGGTCGTTCATTTGTTGGTAGATACGCAGGATGCCATGGGCGCAAATTTGGTGAACAGTATGTGCGAAGGTGTGGCCTCCCTGGTTGAAAAGATATCCGGTTCAAAAGTATATCTTCGGATCTTGTCGAATTTAACGGATCGGGCCATGGTTCGGGCCAAGTGTGAGATCCCAACCAAATATCTGGACTTCAACGATTCTTCCGGGAAGGAAGTGCGTGATGGAATTATACGCGCAGCCGAATTTGCTGCTGTGGATCCATATCGTGCTTCTACCCATAACAAGGGAATCATGAATGGGATCGATCCGCTTGCCATCGCTACCGGCAACGACTGGCGGGCCATTGAAGCAGCTGCCCATGCTTATGCTGCACGCACCGGACGTTATACCTCACTCACAAACTGGTTCAAGAATGAAAATGGAGACCTGGTCGGAACTATCGATATTCCTCTGAAAGTTGGAACCGTAGGCGGATCTCTGAAATCCAACAGAGCCGTTGGAATTGCACATCGAATTTTAGGGATAGAGAAAGCGACGGAACTGGCTGAAATAATGGGAGCTGTAGGGTTAGCCCAAAACTTTTCCGCCTTGCGTTCACTGGGAACCGAAGGCATTCAGCGCGGCCATATGACCCTGCATGCCCGAAGCGTGGCAAGTACTGCTGGGGCTCCGGCTGAATTATTTGAACAGGTGCTGGAGCGACTTGTGGAAAGCGGAGAGATCAAAGTGTGGAAGGCCAAAGAGATCGTTGCTGAACTTCAGCAGGAACAAAGTATTGGGCAAGTGTCTGCTCCAACTCCTGAAAAGGATGACGAGATGTCGTTTGGATACGGAAAGATCATCCTGACCGGCGAGCACTCGGTGGTGCATGGAACCCATGCCGTGGCGGCTCCCATTACCCTAAAAATGAAAGCAAAGGTCTGGGATCATGATAAAGGCGTACGACTTATGATCCCGAGATGGGGCGTGGAGCAAACCCTGGAATTTGGAGCGGATCACCAATATTCTATTTACAGATCACTGGAAATGATCCTTGATCATCTTGATCTGCGGGACAAAGCCATGAATATCGAAGTGTTCCCGGAAGTGCCAAGAGCAATGGGAATGGGGGGTTCTGCAGCGCTGGCTGTAGCGATCATCCGGGCGCTGAATAAGCATTTTGAGCTGGGATTGGGAGACGACGATGTACGCCGATTGTCTTTTGAGTCTGAAAATATTGTCCATGGCGGTGCATCAGGAATTGATAATACGGTATCGACCTATGGAAACCTGATCATGTTCCAAAAAGGAACTCCTCCTAAAATGGATACCCTTAATTTGACAGAATCTATACCTATCGTGATCGGATTGAGCGGGGTGGAAAGTATGACGTCCAAAATGGTAAAGCAGGTTCGGGAGCAGGCAGAAAAATATCCAAAATGGTACAAGCAGATCTTTGATCAGATGGATGAATTGGCGCTTGCTTCGAAAAATGCCATTGAAGACCGCGATCTGGAAGAGCTGGGTATGATCATGAACATGAATCATGGCTATCTGAATACGCTGGGGGTTTCATCACCGGAAGTGGAAGAACTTATTGAAATTGCCAGAACGAATGGGGCTCTTGGCGCAAAACTGACTGGTGGTGGAGGCGGAGGTGCTATGATCGCACTTTGTGATTCAGAATCGGCTCAGAAGAAGATCCAGAAAAAAATGCATGAATCCGGGTTTGATGCATTGATAGCTGAGATCAAATCTACCGAGAGCTGACCTGTAGGTACACTTATGTGTAGTTTTTGATGATATTTGAAATCTTCACACAGACTTCACAATTAAAGATGATTTTGTCTTAAATAGGAATAAACCGCTTAAGACACCTAATTTTGTGAGGTCAGTATCTATGAATTCATCTTTACACACTTTTTCCATTCCTGTAATGGGAACCGGGCACTCCATCGATTCACCTATCCGAGTTGCGCCCTATGGTATTAATTCGGTCATCTCTGTTGTGGATGACCTGCTCGTCGAAAAGATCAGGAAGTATTACGCCGAGAAATTCGCACTTCCCTATAAGAATATCCCGCGATCTGCTGAAGATGGCCGTGCAAAACGCATCACGGCTTACCTCAATTTGGTCCATGATATTGTACATCAGAAATTCGAGGAGCTGAGAACAGAGCCTTTTTTAAGTGATAATGACAAGGCTAAATATTTTCGCATGCTGCCGGATGAAAGTTCACTAAAAACAGCCTATCAGAAGCTGATGGATACGGCCGAAAGTGAGCGTCAAAATTTGGCAGAAAAACTGAACAACCTGATGCAGCCCGGCTCCATTGATGTGAACATCATGGCGAAGGTGGATAAACTCAACCTCACCAAATCGGGTGAACCAATGAGCGCTGAATACAGCGATGGAAGTGCTGCTCTGCGCGGATATGCAAATAGTAAGCTATCTTCTAACCTCATTCTATCTGCTGGATTTAATCCCCGGTTATACAATTATTTAGCTGAATTTCAGGACTTTTACCGTGATGCCTCAGGTAACATCAAAAAGAAGATCATCCTTAAAGTGAGTGATTTCCGCTCTGCGCTGATTCAAGGAAAATATCTTGCCAAAAAGGGATTGGAAGTATTTGAATATCGGATCGAATCCGGGTTGAATTGTGGTGGACATGCTTTTGCTACCGATGGCTTGTTGCTGCCGGTTTTGTTGAAAGAATTCAAAGAGAAAAAAGAAATGTTGAGCTCGGCTATCCGTCCGCTTGTGGAGAAATTTTATGAGGATGAGCGCGATGGTTTTTCACCAGACTGGAAATTCGAGGAACCACGAATTACTGTTCAGGGTGGTATTGGAACGCATGGAGAAATGCAGCGATTAATCAAAGAATATGATATGGATTCTACTGGTTGGGGGAGTCCTTTTTTATTGGTTCCCGAAGCGACCACCGTCGATCAAACGACAAGATCGTTGCTGGAAAATGCGAAAGAGGAAGATCTGTATCTAAGTGGAGTTTCACCTTTGGGCGTACCTTTCAACAATGTGCGTCAGACAGGTTCCCGGATATGGCATGAAGAAAGAATCGAGAAAGGAAAACCAGGGTCACCGTGTCCAAAAGGCTTTCTGGAATCGAATACCGAGTTTACTGAAAACCCAATCTGTACAGCCTCAACACAATATCAGTTGCTGAAGATCGACCAGATCACCCAAGCTGATTATGCTGAAGACAAGAAAGGGCGGCTCAAGACCAAAGTATTAGACAAAGCTTGTTTGTGTGATCATCTTGGTAACGGAGCGCTGATTCAACTGGGTATACAGAAGGAAAGCCGTTCACCACAAGCCATTTGTCCTGGGCCAAACATTGCTTATTTCAATGGTGAATATTCACTCGAAGAAATGCTGAACCATATCTATGGAAGGGGAGAGTCTTTGGTGGATGGAGATCGTCCGCACATGTTTGCCAAGGAAATGCGCATGTATGTGGATTATCTGCAGGACCTGATCGATGTATCGGATTCAGATCCCAATGAAAATCGTAAACTCACCAAATTCCGCGATAACCTAGAAGCCGGAATGGATTATTGTCTGGAGATAGCCCATTCAAATGGATACGAAGGAGAAAATCTGGAATCCATAAAAACTACCGTTGAAGCAGAAAAAGCTCGCTTAGAACAAATGTTTCAATTGGCTGTAGCCTAAATCACGAAGGGCGGACAGCCTCTCCGCCCATTTAAAAATTAAATGGAACTGGTTCAAGCGTCCGCTTGGACCAATTTCTAATTCAATTCGAAAAGTCAAATCCAACACCGCACAAGCGGACGCTTGCGCTAGGTGGTGCGTCCGCTTGGACCAGTTTCTAATTCAATTCTAAAAGTCGAATCCTACACCGTATCCCGTATTCACGGGAACGCTTGCGCTAGGTGGGTGGTGTGGTGATGTGAGATTAATTACATCAATCAGCAAATATCAGCCAAATCTACGTCATCTGTGTTCCATTCCTTGGTTGATCAAATTTCAATCCTTTAAGATCGAACTGTCCAGCACATCATTATCATAAAAGACAAATCGGTTGCTGAGTTTGATACCGAGATAAACGGACAAAACCGTTCCCGAAAAGATGGCCAGCATAATCATGATCTGGTATTTTATAGCGATGAGGGGAGAGCTTCCGCTTAAAATTTGACCGGTCATCATGCCCGGGAGAGAAACGAGGCCGATGGTAGCCATGGAAGCCAAGGTAGGATTTGCTGATTTTTTAAGGGCATCCTGAAAGAAAGGGAAAACAGCTTCACTTCGGGTCGCCCCACAGCAAAGATAAAACCGGTACCGCTCCTGATGTTCATTCAGGCTATAATAAAAAGCGTTGATACCGATCACATTACTGCGCAGGCAATTTCCCAAAACCATACCGGTAATAGGAATAGTGTACTGAGCAGCCAGGAACTTCGGGAGTTGAATAACAGCTTCCAGGAAAAACATATCGATCACGATGATCCCAAAGAACGTGGCAGCAAAGATCGGGATGAGAAGTGATTTCTTACGGTTCAGCTCACTCCGGTCGATGGTGGCAAAATCTGCTACCAATACCATGATCATGATCCAGGCCGCATTCAGCCACGCATTGTCCAATTCAAAAAGATATTCCAGGTAATATCCCACGAAGAGCAATTGTAAGGTCATTCGGACTGTGGCAATACCCAGTTTTTTATTGAGCCCGGTTTTGTATCGCCAAAGGATCCATGCAGGGATAATCAGGATCAAGAACCCGATTCCAAGTTGCCACCAGCTAAGGTCGATGATGTCCATTTCTATTTATTTTTGATGTCTATAAATAAACTTCTAATTCTAAATCAATTTCTCGCTCTCGCAGAGTTTCGCAAAGTTTAGCGCTGAGATATGCAGATTTATTCTGCGCGACTCTGAGAGAAACATTCTTCAGTAGTTACGGAATACTCCTGATTTAAGTAGTTTTTTGTCAACCATAGTTTTCTAATTCGATGATACGATCACATCTTTTCACCCACCAGGGATCGTGGGAGGTGGAAATGACGGTTATATTATCCTGTAAAATAAGATCCGTTACTTTTTGCTTCGATTGTTCGTCGAGGGCAGAAGTGGGTTCATCCAAAAGAAGCACTTTTTTGTTGAGGAGAAAACAAGTTGCCAGTCCCACCCGCTGCCGCTGCCCGGTGGAAAGATCACTGAATTTGCTATCCAGCGTATCTTCTCCTAAACCCAATTGATTCAGTGTCTCAACAAGTTTAGACCTGCTTGGCTTTGATTCAATATTATGCTGAAATTCAAATATGAAATCCACCAGTTCTGACGTATTGCCGGATCCAAGGTTCAGGTCTTGGGGTAGCCAGGCGACTTCTTTTCTAAGTTTGTGAATAGTATCGGTGGAATAGGATTCGCCTTGGTACAAAATGTTCCCTTTTTCGGGATGCTCAAATCCCAACAAGATTCGAAATAGCGTCGTTTTTCCGGAACCGGATTCTCCTTTGATAGCTATTTTTTCCCCTTGATTGATCTCAACAGAAAAATCCTCAAAAACGGATTCATCATCATACCTGAAATGAATGTTTTGGATGTTAAATAGGCCGGAGCTCATAGATCTATTAGGTGAAAACGTTCGCCTCGAGTATAATGAATTTTGTTGAAAGGAGAGTAGGATACATCGAGAAGAATTATTCAAGAATATATTTAAGACATCTTCATCTTAAATTCACAATGTGTGATTATCATTGATCAAAAGCGATTAAAGGCTTTAAACTTATTTAAGATAAAATAGTCTTATAACTAATAACTACTAAAACCCAATACTATGAAAAGCGCAATCTCAAAAATCACTCTTTTAGTTGGAATGATTTTCTTTGGCATGAGTTCACTCTTAACGGCTCAAACCCAAGAATATACATTAGACGGAATGACCTTCGGCATGCCGGAAGCAGAAGTATACACCGAAGATTATGACGGCCCTCCCGTAGTCGGGGAGTACGTCACACAACTCCCAAATCTGGCCCCGCTGGATTATGAAGGCAACAAACACCACGAAGTTCGCATCGACATCATTGTACAGGAAATTGAAGTGGCTGAAGGTGTTCGCTACCAGGCATGGACGTTTGGCGGAACGGTTCCCGGTCCGGTACTTCATGTTAAAGAAGGCGATAAGATCACCTTTGTGATGAAAAACCGTTCGGATGAGGAAGTTACCATCACTGACCCTGCAAAAGGCGGCTCACCGTTTATGAATCAGGTAGCAAATAATCCTTATCAGAAAAACTCTGCAGCTATTATGCCAATGCCTCATTCCATGGATTTCCATGCCGGTACTGTAGCTAAGGATGACAAATGGAGAACCATTGGTCCGGGCGAAACCATCAAATTTGACTGGGTTGCAAACTATGCCGGTACTTACATCTACCACTGCGGAACTCCAAGTGTATTGATGCACACCGCAATGGGGCAGCACGGAGTAGTAGTTGTTTCTCCAAAAGATGGATACGACACAGGTTATGAAGTAGATCGCGAATATGTGATCGTACAAAGTGAATACTACTTAACTCCTGGTGCAGGCGACCTTTACACTTACGATTTCGAAGCAGCTTCAAGCAACAATCCTTCGCACGTGGTATTCAACGGTCACCAAACCATCCTTCACGACCAGCCACTGAAAGCCAATGCAGGCGAGCGTGTACGATTCCATGTTAGCAATAACGGTCCAAGCGGTACTTCAAGTTTCCACGTGATTGGCGGCATCTTTGACCGCGTGTGGCTGGAAGGACATCCATCCAATGAAATGCGAGGAATGCAGACTGTTCTTCTTGGAGCATCTGGTTCAGCAACTATGGATATGATCGTGCCAGAAGAAGGAAAATACATCCTGATTGACCACGAGTTTGTGGATGCCGAGAAAGGAGCAACTGGTACGCTGAAAGCAGGTCCACGTAAGAAATAACTCATAACGTAGGGCGGACAGCTTGTCCGCCCAGTTATAAGTCGAGAATTTGAATTACTGAATAATTTTATCTGGCATAGGGTGAAGCTTATGCCAGGTTTATCTGTTAGGCATTAGCGCAAGTGTTCCCGTGTATACGGGATGCGGTGATGATTTAAGGCAAGATTGGTCCAAGCGAAAGTTTGAACCAGTCACTGCTTGAACGAATTGAAAAAGCTAAATTTAAATAACATGAGATCCCAAACGAACAGAGTAATTCTTGCCCTTCCGTTGTTGGTTGTGATGACCATTTTCATGCCTGAGGTTGCGTCTTCGCAAACGGCAAGAGTACTTGTTCCGGAGGGATCTTTTCATTCTGTATTACCGGAAATTCCAGGCGAGCCGGTTCCCGTCGATTCCTTTTACATGGATGAAACAGCTGTTACGAACGAAGAATTTGTAAAATTCCTGAAAGAGAATCCCGAATGGAGACGCTCTGAGATCCCACCCATTTTTACGAATGATGGTTACCTCAGAGAATGGAGGTCAGATCTGGATCCTGGTTATGAAAAATTAGGAGAAAATCGGCCCGTAACGCGGGTTTCATGGTATGCGGCCAATGCGTACTGTTCAGATCAAGGCGGTCGACTTCCAACACTCAACCAATGGGAATATTCAGCTCAGCTGATGGAATTCGAATCAAAAACGGAAATGAGAACATTTAGCAGTGAGCTTATAAACTGGTATTCGGGTATTGATGTAAATAATCTCGCTGAAGTCGGTTCAACCCAAATTGAAAATACCGAAGGCGTGAAAGATCAGTTTGGACTAGTGATGGAATGGGTAGAAGATTTCAAGCCCATAATCGCAGATGAACTTTCGCTGGATTGTGGCACGGTTGGTAGGATGAACACGCTTGGGTCTGTGTACAGTTATGCAGCTTCTATCCGATACATCACACGAATGAGCTTCAATGCAAAAATAACCACCGGAATGGTCGGTTTCCGATGCGCTTATGATGAACCGGCACCCACATCTCAATATGAAAACGGAAATACATTATGAAATCAGTAATCGCTTATACCTTGGTATTTTTGGGGATCTTTTCCATGAATGCTTTTGCTCAGCACCGGCACCATCAACATGAAAAAGAGGCTCTAAAAGCCGGAGAAGTTCACGCGGATCATTCGCTCTATCACCTGGATGCTGAGTTTATCGATCACCGGAATAAAGTGGTACAGCTTAGTGATTTTAAGGGTGAACCGGTGATCGTGGTGATGTTTTATGGAAACTGTACACAAGTTTGTCCGATTTTAATTCAGGATACCTGGCGATTGTTCAGTTCCCTTGATGAATCGGTTCAAGCCAAAACAAAAGTGCTTGCCATTTCTTTTGATACTGAAAACGATACGCCTGAGGTATTGAAGGACTATGCGAAATATGAGCAGCTTGATCTTCCCGAATGGCATTTCATCACTGGGAAAAGAACCGAAATCAAAATGCTGGCGACCATGTTGGGGGTAAAATATCAGCAAACGAGTGACGGACATTTTGCTCACTCCAATCTTGTGACCGTGTTGGATACAGAAGGCAAAGTTGCCAAACGAGTGGAAGGCCTAAACCAATCTATGAAAGAAGCGTCAGCAGTTATCACAGCCATGTTGAAAAACTGATAACATTCGTACATCGACTCTCCAGAGACGAAAGTCTTTGTTCTGTCTAACAACGTATTAGAAAACGGATTACACAGATCTATAAATATTGAAAAGATGAAAACCTGGATAAACATAGCGGTGATTTTTTTACTGGTGATTCCTGTTTCGGTTTATGGTAATCCGAGCGATACGCTCACCGTAAAAATACTGGGAACGGCTGAAGATGCAAGATTTGAGCCTACCGTTTTGCAGGTTGACCCAGGTGATGTAATCCGATTCGAAGTGGTGGAAGGATTGCATACCGTCACGGCTTACCACCCCGATAACCGTCGTCCACAGCGAATTCCTGAAGAAGCCCAATCGTTTGATTCCGGTATGCTAAACGCCGGAGAAGTTTGGTTTCTGAAATTGAAAGAGAAAGGTGTGTACGATTACTTCTGTCTTCCACACGAACGAATGGGGCACTCCGGGCGAATTATATCGGGGACAGAAATAAGCATGCCCGACTATGACGATACGCTCATACCTGAAGCAGTTATGAAAACGCTAAATAGAGCAAAGCGACAAATAAAAAATAGATAAAATTATGATTTCCATGAAATTACTTCATTACACGATTACTAGCATAATATGCATCGCTTTGCTGCCTGTATTGGGTTTTGCGCAAGTTAGTTTGACCGGTGAATTTCGTCCCCGTACAGAGTTCCGTGACGGATATCGAGTATTGAATACAGATCAAAGTGATCCAGCTTTTTTTACTTCGCAGCGGACCCGTATAAAACTGTTATACGAGGGAAATTCTTATGATTTCAAGATCGCTGCTCAAGACGTTAGAACCTGGGGTGAAGTACCTCAGTTAGATGATACACCAAATGTAAATATCCATGAGGCGTGGGCTCAAATTTACTTTTCAGACGAGATCGGATTGAAATTAGGTCGTCAAGAGTTGGTTTATGATGATCAACGCTTACTCGGAAGCGTAAATTGGGCACAACAAGCGAGGAGTCACGACGCATTAGTGTTTAAGTACAAAAACCTTTCATCCTCATTTAAACTGGATGTGGGGGCGGCTTACAATCAGGAAATCCAAAATTTACAGGGAAACTATTATTCACTGAATAACTACAAGGTACTTTCCTATCTCTGGATGAATAAAGATTTTGAAAAATTAAGCATTTCAGGATTAATGCTTACAGATGGGTTTGAAGTCTCACCGGGTGAAGTGAACTACAGATATACGTATGGTACGCACATCAATTATAACGCAACTGAAAAAGTAAGTGCCAGCGGTACTTTATATTTTCAAAATGGTGACGATGCAGCCCGCGAGAATATATCTGCATATATGGCCGCTTTGAAAGTATCCTATAGTGTAAATCCGCTGACTTTTTCGGGTGGAATTGATTACTTATCGGGAGGTGAAGCTGGAGGCAGTAACCCTTCCGGTAACACATTTAATACCCTTTATGCTACTAACCATAAGTTCTATGGGCATATGGATTATTTTTTAAATATTCCGGCTGAGACACAAAATGGCGGTCTACAGGATATTTATATGAGCGTAAATTATACTGCGTCCGAAATAGTGAGTTTGAATGTGGTTTATCATCATTTTTCACTGGCGAATGAAATTGAAGATCCGCTTGATCCTACCAAGTTATTAAGTCGTTCACTTGCTTCGGAACTGGATTTTTCTGTTAACCATAGGTTTACAAACGAAATCAGATTGCAAGTTGGTTATTCACTTCTATTCAATGATAAAAGTCTTGAATCTATTCAGAATAGAGAAGCCGGTGGCCTGCAACAATGGGGATGGGCTATGATTGTAATCAGTCCCAAAATGTTATAAAGTTACAGGATTAACCGTACGATCGACCTAATTCATCGATGTTATTCTTCGATCAAGTCTTCCAAAAACTCTTTTAACAAAACCATACTGTTGTGTTCCTCATCTTTGGATGCATATACCATTGTCACGGTGTCATTTGCCCGGATGATCTCCACCATTTCATTTACCGCATCCGATCCAAATAGTTCTCTCCGGTATCGCTCCTTGAATTCTCCCCATTTATCCGGATCGTGATCAAACCATTTACGCAGATCATGACTCGGAGCGATAGACTTAATCCATTGATCCAGCGCAGCTCTTTCTTTGGAAACGCCTCGTGGCCAGAGTCGCTCGGTAAAGACTCGGTAGCCGTCATCCTCAGATGGATCTTCGTATACGCGTTTGGTTTTAAGCATTCTTCCAGCCATGCTTTTTATGCAAGTGGTTCCGGTACTCGTCTCTATTAAGAGTTTGAGCAGATTGCTCTCTCAGGTCGGTTATTTTGTTGAGTGCCCTGAGTTTTCTCTGTGTAGAGTTTTTATTATCTGAATTCATAGTGCGTAAATTTGTAGTAGTTAAAGCAAATATAATTATATCATTGCATCGATGAAATTTCTGATAGTTATTGTCTCATATGGTTATGTAGTGTAAATGTAGATAATAAACTGAATCTATCACTATGGATCGATTATTATAATCAAAAATGATTAGTTTAACATTAAACAAAAAGTCATTCAGAAAACCCGGATTTTATGGAATTAGGCATTTATACTTTTGTAGAAAACACACCCATTGAGGGAGAGAGCAAACCACAACATCCATCCAAACGACTTGATCAGCTGATGGAAGAAATAGAACTGGCCGATGAGTTGGGACTCGATGTTTTTGCGATAGGAGAGCACCACAGAGAGGAATATGTATCGTCGGCTCCATCTACTTTGTTGGCGGCTGCTGCGGCCCGGACCAAAAATATCAAGCTAAGTTCTGCGGTAACCGTTTTGGGTTCAGAAGACCCGGTGAGGGTGTATCAGCAATTTTCGACCATTGACCTGCTTTCCAAAGGCCGGGCTGAAATCATGGTGGGCCGTGGTTCATTTACGGAGTCCTTTCCACTGTTTGGATATGATCTTCAGAACTACGGAGAGCTATTCATGGAAAAGCTTCAGCTTTTGATGGGGCTTCGTGAGAATGAGGTGATCAACTGGGAAGGAAAGCATCGTCCCGATATTGAGAATCGCGGTGTGTATCCCCGGCCATATCAGGATAAATTGCCGGTTTGGAGAGCAGTGGGAGGAACGCCGAAATCAGCCTATGAGGCCGGTGCTATGGGCATGCCAATGGCGATCGCGATCATTGGAGGCCAGCCAGCTCAATTCAAGCAAATGGTAGATATTCATAAACGAGGAGCGGCTGATTACGATCAGCCCGAGCAACGAGTGAGCATAAATTCCCATGGCTTTATCGCAGAAACCACTCAAGATGCCGCGGATGTAGCTTTTCCGGCCTTCAAAACGCAAATGGACAAGATCGGAAAAGAACGAGGATGGCCTCCTATGAGTCGACAGCAATTCGATGCTTCCATCACACTGAAAGGGGCAAATGTGGTGGGAAGTCCGCAGGATATCATCGACAAGATCATGTATCAGCATGAGATCTTTGGACATGATCGCTTTTTACTTCAGATGAGCGTGGGAAGTGTTCCGCACGATAAATTGTTGCGATCTATAGAGCTTTTTGCGAAAGAGGTCGCGCCTGTAGTGCGGGAGAAATTGGGTGAAGAAAAAGTCCAGGCGGACGGTTAATTTGTTATTAGTTAATGGTTATCAGAAAAAACAAATAACCTTAACTGTATTCCATTAACTAAATCAAATACCAAGTTTTTTACGGCGGTTTTTTAGTTCCTGGGAAGCTTTTGCATAGCCACCGTCGGTGCCATCTACAAAGTGAATGTGGTTACTTTGGTAGCTTCGCACATAACAGGTTACCATAGCCGCAAAGGAGGGATGTACGCCATAAGCCAGTTTTCTTTTTTGGAACATTTCATCCAGAAAAGTAGTGAGGTCCATGCGTTGTTGTACGGTACCGGTTGCTACAAACCGAAGTCCATCTCCGAATTTTTTGTAATCAGCATGACGAACCAAGTCCGGTTTATAATCACCCCAGTTGGTAGCGGAGGTTTTCTTTTTGAATTTCATGAGATACAAACCTGTGATCAGCTGAAAGACCATCATAGCGGCATGTTTTATTTTTTTTATGATGGTGGGAGGCTGGGTTCTGAGTTTCCACTCAATTCCAAGAGAAAGGGGATTGGCGGTCATTTGGAGAGCCTCTTCGCGAATGGGGTGGAAGGATTCATCGGAACCGTAAATGGAATCAATTTTCCGAAAACATTCTTCATAAATTTCTACACTATCCTGTTCATTATCTCCGAAAGCCTGAATGATATAAGCTGCAACCTCATCCTTATCGCTGGGAACCTGACTCCATCTACATTCCAATCCTGAAAAATCTGCCTCAATGGGTTCTACATCTTTCAGTGTATCGTGCTCTTTGATATAGTCTTCGGCAAAAGTAACACCACTTCCCCAGAAAATGGTTTGATCTAAGATCTCGGATAAACGGAGCCTTGCAACCCGGACATCATGTCCTTTTTCCCGAAGTTCTTTTATGGATAATAAACCCACGGCCATTTCCAAGCCATATGCGTCACTTACGGCTTTTCTACAGAAGGCCATAATACCTTTCACTGTTTGGATATCTTCGTTTGGGAGTGCGATCAGTGAGCCATCGCCTCCAAATAGGTAGGGCAGAATATTTTCCTTATCGTAGAAGTTGTTGAGCGCAGCAATGATGGAAGCACCGGCCATATTTACTTCTTTGTATTTACCCAGTCGGATGGCGTCTGTAGAGCCCCGAATATCTGCCAAAGCCACATACCAATCATCTGGGAGGCTGGTATATAGCGCATAGTTAGATACTTCCCGAAAAGAGGGCAGTATGTTCAAGCTATTGTAAAATGCTTCTGAATTCATGCGGAAGGAAAATCAGCCAAAGTTAGTTTATTTCAAAATAGAGAAAAATTGACAGACACTTAGCGCATAAAACTGGGCAACAAAAAAAAGGTACTGTTATGAATAACAAGTAAAATGTGAATCAAAT